>JAABUL010005241.1_pt1 | contig 16361 bp, 2 predicted proteins | sample 5559151 | NCBI WGS metagenome assembly JAABUL01 (sample SAMN10711876, study PRJNA513368) | rock metagenome | isolation source: Antarctica rocks | place: Antarctica: Victoria Land, Pudding Butte sud | reverse complement strand
AATTAATACTATTATTATTTAATATATTTAGGAATATCTACCCCTAATAGATCTACTAAGCCTAGAAGGTCTAATAGGCTTAATAGGCTAGGCTAATCATAGTAAAGGTAATAATTAAGGCTCTTAATAAAATTTAATAAACTTAGATTTTTTTAATCTTATATATAATAATAAGTCTATTAGTATAAGAATAGTAATTAAGTATATAAGTAAGGATATTTACTTTAAGGATATATATCTATCTATAAATTAAGCTAAATAAATATACTTACTAAAGGATCTTATATTAATTAGGAGTAACCTCTAGCTAAACCTTTAGAGGTAGGCTTTAAAATAATATATTAAGGAGTTATTTAAAATAAAGTAATAAATTATTATTAGGCCGTAGTATATATACGCGTTATACGCTACTATATAGCCTACTTAGTAGATCTTCCTTATAAATGCGGGGTAATATTAGTATAATATTAGGCTGTATTATAATAGATATATATTATCTAGGTATTTCCCTATATTTTCTTAAGTTCCTTAGAGATTATTTTTTATATATATATTATTTAAGATATTAATATATTATACCTTATATTAAGTTATATTACTTAACTTTATATCTTTTATATTTCTAAGTTATTAGCTTAAAGTTAGTAATATTTAATTTTATAATTTTAATCTCTTTATCTTTCCTAAGGAAAAGGCTTAGAGTTATTATAATATTAACTTCTCTTTATAATTTATATATTAACCTTAATAATAATATAAAAGAAGTCTTTAAAAATAGTATTCCTAATAGATATTATTAAAGTAATATATTATAATTTAATATAACTATTTTAAATATTAATATTAAATATTAAAGGCTCTTTATTAATATTAGAAGAGAAAATTATTACTTAAAGGAAGAGAATAAGTTAATTATTTTAATAACTTATATTAATTAACTTTAAAATATTTAAGTTATTAGAGTCTTAATAATAAATATAACTACTATCTTATTAATATTATATATATTATTTACCTAGAAAAGATATATACTTATAAGGGTATTTTAAAGGGGGAGTATATTTATTAATTTTTTAAAGTTAAAGTTAAATTTATTAAATAGTTTATTATATAAATTCTTAAAGGGTAATCTTAAGGCTTAATAATACTTTTATTAATAAGCTTATAATCTTAATAAGATTATTTTTAAATTCTTTAAATAATTCCTTTTAAATTTAATTATAAATTTAGCTAATTATTATTCCTTATTTATAAAAGATAAGAGGTAGTATATTAATAAATTAATTTAAAGGTCTTAAGTTTTAAATCTTATTTAAAGGAATTAAAATTTAATTTATTATCTTTTTATAAGGAGTATAAGGCTTAATTTTTCTTTATAAAGTTTAAAATAAAATTAAAAATTAAGATTTTAAGTATTAATAATATCCTTAAAATATATAAAGAAATCTTTACTTAAACTATTATATTTAAGAATATAATAAAGTATAATTATTATAATAATAGCTTAAGCTTATAAAGAAAGCCTTTAAATAATTTTAAATTAAAATTATAAAGTAGTAAAAAACCTTTAAAAGATTATATTTTAAAGCTTAAAGACTTAAACATCAATAATAATAAACAATTATAATTTAAAGGGGATATGTTAAAGTAAAAGGTTAAAGATATTAAAGATAATATAATAATAAATAATTATAATTTAAAGGGGATAAGTTAAAGTAAAAAGTTAAAGATATTAAAGATAATATAATAATATATTATTATTATAATAAAAAAGGTTATATTTAACTTAATTATATTAATTATAATAAGTTATAAATTTATATAAGCTCTATTAATATGTTATTAATAAAAAAAGATTAGGCCTTATAATTACTTTAAAAGTAAAGTAAGAAATTTAATTAATAAAGGTAATACCTTTTATTATAATAAAGAGTTAAGTAAATCTTTAAGATAATTAATATTAAATAATAATACTTTTAAATTTTAAATCTTATTTGAATTTAATTTTAAAGTTTATAATTTAATAAGATATAAAACCTTATAATATTATCTTATTATAAGTATAAATATTAAGTAAAAATAATATATATATTTATAAAGCCTATTAATTATATTATTAATTAATAAATAATTAAGATTATAAAAAGGAATATGTTACTCTTTTCTATATAATAAATTAATAAGATCTTAATATTATTTTTAATATATTTAATTTAAGGAATTAATATATTTTATTAAATTTAGAGGTAGAATATTAATACTTTAAGGTTGATCTTAATATAATATAAATTAATAAGTCCTAACTATTTACTTATTATATTAAGAAAAAGTTAAATATATTTATTATTATATCTATTAATATAATAATTAGTAAGTTTATTAATAATAGCCTTAAGATTCTTAAGGAGTTTTAAGGCTTTATTAATATCTTTTTTAATAATAAAGTAAATACTTTATTTATATTTAAAGAAAGTAATTATATTATTAATTTTATAAAAGATAAAGAGTTACCTTATAAACCTCTTTATAATTTATCTTAAATTAAATTAATAAAATTATAATATTATTTTAAAAAAAACTCTTTAAAAAGGCTTTATTTTTTATTTTATTTTTTAATTAAAGTACCTATCCTCTTTATATTAAAGGAGGATAGTAGGCTATATTTATATATAAATTATAAGGATTTAAATATAATAATTCTAAAAAATAAATACTTATTACCTTTAATTATTAAGATATTAAATTATTTAAATAATTTTAAAATCTTTATAAAGTTAGACTTTAAAGATACCTATTATAAGATTTATATTAAAGAAGGTAATAAATAGAAGATTATATTTTATACTTATTATAATTACTTTAAATATTTAATTATACCTTTTAAGCTTATTAAAATATTAATTATATTTTAAGCTTATATTAATAAGGCTATAAGACTTATTAATATAATATATATAATATACTTAAATAATATCTTAATTTATAGCTCTAACTTAGTAAATTATTAATAATATATTTAATAAGTATCAAAATAGTTATAATAATTCTTATTATCTATTAATCTTAAAAAGTATTAATTTGATATCAAATAAATTAAGTTTTTAAGATTTATTATTTTAACCTTTAATATTAAGATAGATCTTAAGTATATAAAGATTATTAGGGAATAACCTTAACTTAAAACTTATTAAGATATATAAGTCTTTTTAAGCTTTATAAATTTTTATTATTAATTTATTTATAATTACTCTTATATAATAGAGCTAGTTATAAGCCTACTTAAGGGGAGTAAGGATAGTAAAAAGATTAAATTAAATAATTAAATAATTATTATTAAGGAGGTATTTTAAGTATTATAAAATATCTTTATTATTATAACTTTATAAAGATATTTTATATAGAGATTAATATATTAAACTTTATTATAAGGATAGTTTTATTATAATAAAATAAAGATAAATATTAATAACTTATTATATTTTAATTTTAAAAATTAACTAATTTAAGATAAAACTATAAGATATATAATTAAGAATTACTTATTAATATAATAATAATAAAATAGTAGTAATATTACTTAAAAGGCAGTAAGTTTATTATTAAGGTATAAATTAATTATAATAACCTTAAAGGATTTATAAAGTAAAAGGAATTTAATTTTAAATAAATATAATAAGTATTAAAGCTTACTACTTATAACTTTAAAATATTTTATTATCTAAGGAAATTAAATCTTATAAATATATTATCTTATTACCTTAATTATAAGGGAAAGTCTCCCTTAAATATAAAATTATTATTAATATTATAATTTAAGCTTACTCTTTAAAGGAATAAAGACCTTAAAGAAATTAAAGAAATTATTATAATTATAATACTTATATTTTATATTATAAGTATTTAAGTTATTATACTTGGAAAAGGATATAAAAAATATATTAAAGGAAGCTCTTTATAATAATACTTAAAGGCTTATAAAGACTCTTATTAAGGATATTAAAAAATATAAAAATTAAATAATATCCTTTAATAAAGTTTTAATAATATACTATTATAATTAATTATAAGTATAAATTTTAGATTTTAAGGGATTATTAATATTTAATAATTACTTTTATATTTTTAAGGATAAAATATTATAGAGGAATCTTATTTATTATTATTATCATAATCCTTTAATAAATTACTTTAATATTAAGAAGATATATAATCTTCTTATTTATAAATACTATTAAAATAAAAGTCTAACTTAGGTTATTAAGTATTATTAAAGGCTAGTAATAAGATTAATCTGTATATAGTATTAGCTATAAACCTTCTATCTTAATATAGAAGAGCTAATTAATCTTAAACTAATATAGCTAGAATAGAGTTAAGGTATATTATAATTTTAGAGCGGTTATAAATTCTATCTTATATAGAGTTTTTACGCGCCTACTAGTTAGCCCCTAGAACTATAATATTATCACGATATTAAGGGATTATTAGGGAAGAGTTAGAAGATATAATAATAATATTATATTAATTTAATAGAGCTAGAAGTTATACCCCTAGCTCCGCGTAGGGAGTATATAAGAGTAGTTACTTATATACTTTAACCTAGGTATATAGACTTCCTACCTAGATACTTATTTATTAATATCTCTACCTCTTATTAATATAGACCTTATAAGTAATAGTAATAAAGCTCTATTACAGATACATTAATAATATATATATATAATTAAATATATAATATTAATTTAGGTCTAAATATATTCTTATAATTAATATAGCTTATAGCCTATTAATAGGTATATATAATATTTATCTATAATCTATATTAATATAACTATAATATTAAGTAATAGTTAATATAATATTATATTAGTAAGGAGTATTATTAATATTATAATCTTATTCATTTATTTAAAAAAAATTAATATTAAGGCTATTTTATCCCTATACTCTTTTATACTATTAACTTACTTTAGGTCTAGTTAATTACCTTCCTCCCTCCCTTTAATAAGATATTAACTATCTAATTAATCCTATTAATTTAATATTAATTTATTATTAATTAAATTATAATAATATAAAAGGCTTTAACTATTTACTCTAACTACTTATAAGAAAAAGAAAAGGGGATATAGGGAATACATATATAATATATATTATTATTAGCCACTAATAGTATATATATAATAAGAAAGATATAGAGGAGGATTAAGGTTTAAGAGAGATATTAATTAATTATATTAATTAACTATTATAAATATATAATATTAATTAAAGAGTAATATTATAAATAAGAGATCTTAGTAGTATTAAAAGCCTAATATATCTAGGTTTATATATATTATTAATTATTATAAATAAGCGGGAGCTTTTATCTAAGGAGATAGGTTACCCTCCTCCTATAGTTTCTTCTACGGTGGTATATAGTACGCTTCGGCGGTTAAATCCATATACTATTATTAAGAATGTTATTACAGATCTCCCTTATTAGTATAAATAGATCCTAGAATAGGTATATAAATCAATTAATTAATCAATATCTTTTATATTTTCTATTTAATATAATCTTCTAAATAATAAAAACTAGGAAATTAAATAGGATTAAGTTGATTATTTAATTAAGTTTATCCTATTTATATAATCTATTAAATATATTATTAAGGACCTTCTTTAACTTAATATTAAGTAGATATATCCTAGTAATCTTTAAAATTTACTCCTCCTAATTAAATTTTAAAGGTATTCTTATCTATTCTTATTAAGGGATATATCTATAAATCCTCCTTCCTCCTAAATCTTAGGAAATTTATTAATTATATCCTATATTAATTAATACCTATTAAAAATAATAGTACTATTAGGTATAATAAAATTAGTTACTATAAGAGCTACTAAGATTTCTAGTATATAAGGTATAATTATTATTAGTAAGGTAGAGGATACTAAGGAAGATAGTACTAATAAAGTATAATATAGTAATTAAATATTATATAGTAATATCTATTAAACTTAAACTCCTAGATAGTACCTAGTTAATAATTCCTTAATATAATAACTACCTAATTACTATTATTTTTCGCGAGTATAGTAGAAAGTAAAGCATTAGTAAAGTATTAATAAAGTAAGAGCTCTTAGAACTAGTTAGATTTAAAGAAGAGATTATAATTTAATAATAAAGTATAGTAGATTAAAATCTATATTTAAGACTTTAAAGGAATAACAATAGTTTTTTTAATATATATTAGATATATAATAAGCTTATTACCTTATACCTTAATTTCTAGTAGATTTTATATATTATAGTTATTAATTAAGGCCCTTAATTAGGATAATAAGATATTAATCTTTTTCGGAATTATAAGATCTATATTAATAAGTATATTTACCTTTAAGTTAATAATAATATAAACTTTATAAGGTAAAGTTATAGTTATAATATCTTTATTTTAACATTTATTAAGTAGATATAAGGGTATAATAATATATTTAGAAGTTTAAAACTTAATAGACCTAATATCTTAGATAATTATTAGGCTTATTATAATATAGATTTATATATTTAGAATTAATAACTTTAGATAAGCCTTATTACTTAAGCTAATATTATAATTAATATCTAGGTATATAGTACTTACTTTACCTTTTAATAATAGTATAGCTTTAGCTATTATATAGTAGTATCCTTAGAAGATATAATTAGTTTTAACCTCTTTAGTAGAGTTTAATAATAACTTAATAATCCTTACCTTAGGAGGTGTTTTGATAGTAATAGCTTAAAAGGTAGACTCCTTTACCTTATTAAATATTAAGATAAGTCCTAGATATACTATTATTAATAATTAATATCTTTTACTAGCATTATTAAGGTATTTATAAAAGCTATTCTTAGAGATAAAATTCTTATAATACTATTAATATTAATACTAGGGAGCTATTATTAGGAAGGTAGTAATATAGATATAACGACTACTAATACTTTACTTAGCAGTGCGGAAGCCTTCTACTACCGGCCTAATAGGCCTTATAGAGACTTCTTCTCTACTAGCTAATTAATTAATACCTATATACCTAGATAATACTTATTAAATAGTAGTAATACTATACTATAGGCTTTAAGTATACTATTTATTTATCTTAAACTACTAACCCTATTAATACTACCCTTATAATACTAATAATCTAACTAAGTCCTCTAGTAGGAGATAAATTCCTTATCTATAACTAACCTATATCTTGATAATAATAATAAGGCCCTTAATAGTTAGACTATATAAGTACTACTATATCCTACGATAGCTATCTACTAAAGCCTTTAGTAGTACCGCTAACGCCTTTACTATTATATAAGTACTTTGTTCCTTTCCTACTAAGACTACTAATAGTCTTTACTAAACCGCTATTATAGCGTCCCTACTACCTCTTTTAATACTACCTCTTGATTAAGACCTTATTACCTAGGCTAATTAGATCTATAAATTTATTAACGCTACTAGGTAATCTCATAGAAATGAAGTACTAGAGATAACTAGATATTACCTTAATTATATTATTAAATTCTACGAACGTCTTAAATAACTAGCTAGTTCTAAAGTATAGATATAATATTCTATATTAGTTAAATTACCTCTCTTTCTATTTAACTAGGCTATTAATAGCCTAGCCTTCCGGAGAGCTATTTAATCCTTTATGAAGGATACTAAGTACTACCGGAGCCTTCCGCAGTTATAGATATACTTTATAAGGTATCTAGGCCCTACTATAGTAATAGGAGTAACGGGCTCTACCTCTTCTAATAGCGGTAATATAAACCCGTCCAATGAGACTATAGCTCCTACTACTCAGGGTATATTAGCTAAGGAAGCTATCTATAAGTATCCTATTAGACCTGCCCTACCTCTAGCTATAAGCGAAAATATTAGATTTATTAAAGTATAATATACTAAGCTTTATAAAATAATTATTAGTATTATACTCTATCCGCTAGCTATAGATCCTATTATAAATCCTATTATAAATAATAATAGTATATTAAAGTTTAATCCTAATAATATTAGCTACTTCAATCTATTCTATAATAATAAGTCCTTTAATACGGCCTCCGCTATTAAATATACTAGGAAGGTAATATATTTTTATAATATCTATATATTTATAGACTAAATTAAGGATATTATTTATATAAAAAGTAATATTATTATTTATTAAAACCTTTAGCTATATCTTTATAAAATAGCCTTAGGCTAGTATATATTTAAGCTTAGAAAAAGTAATAAGCGGCTTATTACTTATAATATTAATAAATAATACTATTTATTAGTATTACGCTAGAAGATACCTTATAATATTAGTATAGGTACTCCTATTTATAAGAAGTATACCTTATAAGATACTTTATAATGCTAGGAACCTTATAAATTTACTTAGGCTATAATAAGAGCTACCTAAGATATAAAATTAAGTGTAATTAAGGATTATATCTTACTTATCTAGTATAGTCTAGATATAGAGTTCTAACGTAATATCCTTAAACCTAGTAAAACTACTAATTATAATAACTTTCTTATCTTATTAGATAAAAGGAAGTATTAATAATAGATTTATACTTCTTATTACTTTAAAGCCTTAATAATAGTAGTAGTAATAATATAATAGGTATTAATCTTAATTTCTAGCTTAATTATAATAGCCTTCTTCTTAATATTAACCTTATTAAAGTAATAATAATACTTATTATAATAACTAATATTAGAAGCCTTTAGTAGGTAATTAACCCTATTATCTAAATTAGTATTAGAACTAAGGCGTAAATATTTATATACTACTAGCTTAACTAATAAGGCTATAAATTACGGCTCTACTACTAAATATATCTAGTTCTTAATATAATAGATAATAAGGTCCTTAATACCCCTAGAATTAGTAGGACTAACTACTATTTAGGCTAAGAGGTAATTAATGATAATACCCTTAAAGACCTTAACAAGCCTATTAGGCTACTATAGAAGATACTAAGAATTATTAAAATCCTTAGGAATATAAGTAAGAAGAGTATAATATATTATTATTACATCCTTATAATATTTCTAACTATTATCAGGAGGATATTAATAACCTTAAGTAGAGTATAGATAATCCTTTATAATCCTATCAAGTATTAGTTACCGAAGACTTCGAATAGGATAAAATCTTTAGTAACTACTTTTCAGCTACGCCTTCTTCGCTAGATCATGAATGCTAACGATGTCATTATAAGTTTATTTCCAAGAATAAGCTCTTGTAAAGCCTTTAATAAGGACCTTATTAGTAGTTATAACCGCTAATATATTAAATCCTTTAGTAGATAACCCGCTAATTATATACTCTTTAGTAGAAGTAATTTAAGGAATTAACTAGGCGTTTAAGAATTATTATTACGCTATTACCTCTATTAGCTAGATAGCTAGTAGTAATAATATTAAGATATACTTTAATCTAAAGTATATAATATTAATTATAGATATTACTTTTATATTTATAAGTATTAAAATCAAGGTAATATTTATAAATATCTTAATTAGAGGTCTTAATTTAAAATTATATTATTTAAATAAATTCGCTACTATTATATTCTACCTTAAAGGAAGAGTTAATAGTAAGTAATTATTTATTACTTAAATTATATAAGAAGTCTATATTACAAATAATCTAAGGGTTAAAATACTTATAAGAGTAGATATTTTTACTCCTAAGAATATAGTTTTAAACTTTATTAAGTAGTAAATTACTATTAATAGCTATTAAGATATTATTATATTAATAACTACTTATACTTATTCTACTTTAATAAAATAAGTTATTAAGAATAAAGTTAAGTTTTACTTTAATCTTAATAATGTATAATAAGTTATTTTTAGATAATAAGGACTTTCTCTTTAAGCTTAATGATAACCTTAACCTTAATTATATTAAAGAAGTATTTATATATATATTATTAATACCTCCCTTAAGTAAGTCTTTATTAAGAATAATATAAATATAAATATTATTATTCCTAAGAAGGTGAAATTAGGAATTATAAAAAAGTTAAATAATAATAAATACTTCCTAATAAATATATAATATACTAACCTTACTAGTATTAACTAGTAGAATACCTAGAAGGATAAGCTAGCTAAAATAGCTAGATTAATTATTATAATAATAATAATAGTTATAATAGGTAGTTTATAATAAGCTTTTATAATACCTAATAAAGGCCTTAATAAGCCTTTTATAAATATAATTATTAACCTTAATCTAGAATATATAATATTTAATAAAATTAAAATTTATAATAAAATTTATATAATAGAATTACTTATAAATATTATTAATTTATATTAAGACATCTTTATTAATAATAGTAAACCTATTAATATACTTAAAGAATAATATATACCTATTTTATTAAAGTTAAATATAACCTTTAAGTCTATATAAGTATATCCCCTTAAGTAAAAGGATAAGGATATTATTAATAAAACCTTTAATAAGCTTTAAGATTAAGGTAAATTAATATAATTAAATTAATTAATCCTATTTAACTATCTATACTTTATAATATAGTAGGATACCCCTATTAATAAAAAGGCTAAGTTATTATTAATATAAAAGAACTTAATAAGTATTAATAGTAATACCTATCTATTACTATTATAAGCTAATATAATTACCTTAGTCTAAGGATATTAATATATTATAATTATTGATATAATTAGGTAGTTCTATTAATTCTATATATAAGTTAAAGATTATTATAGGCTTATAATTATAAGCTATTATAATTAAGAATAGTCTTTAATAACCTTTATAAGTTATAAGGACTCTCCCTTATATATTTAATATTAAATTAATATTATACTTTAGCTATTCTAAAACTTTATAAAGGTTTATATTAATAATATTATTATTTACTCCTATAATTTATAAGAGTATATTAAATATTTATATAAAGTTTTTAATTTCTTTTATAATAAATAAGTTAGCCTCTTATCCTTTAAATTATATATTATCTATCTATTTATAACGCTATTTAGCTAATAAATTAATTACCTTAATATATTAATAATAAAGGAAAAGATTATTACTATTATATTAATATACTTTTTATAAAATCTTAGAGATCGTAAAATATTCCTTAGTCTTATTAATTAGCTCTACTTATCTATTAAATAGTACGCCTAACAGGTAGACCTATTATAGAAGTAGAAGGTTATACTTAATAAGGGCCTTAATATAAGCGTAAAAGGCCTTATATAGAAGAGGTATATTATATATATTATCTTCTATAAATTTATACCTAAAGAACTACTAATATTTTAAGACTTATAAAAGGCTTTTAATATCCTATACTTTCTAATCTATTATAATTATAATTAAGTATTATATATTAACCTTAATACTTTAAAGGTTATTAATCTTATAATTATATTATATTATATTAAGGGAGACCTAATAGAGTTATTAAACCCTTTTACTAAAATTAATATTTAATTAATTATATTTTTTAGTAGATACCTTAATAATACTAAATAAAACTATTAATTAATAGAACTAGAAATAGCTAGAACTATTTAAGTTATAAAGAAGGTTAGGTATATAATTAAGTCTAATTTAAAGCCTTTTATTATTATATATATAAATTATATATTAATTATACTTATATTTAAATAGATAATATTAAATATTAATAATATTAATAAGTTAAATCTATAACTTATTAATTTAATTTAGAGTTATATTATAAAGTAGGAAAATTAAATATTATTCTAGATACCTTATTAAGGCTATATACTATTATTATAAATATACCTAACTTAGCTAAGAGAGTACTTAATATCCTTTATAATAACCTTAAAGGAGTTATAGAAGCCTTTATTAATTTAATTAAGGACCTTAATATTACTATATATCATATAATACTAGTAGATATAACGGATAACTTTAAAGCTAAGCTATAATTAATATATAAGATTAATAATTAATAATAGAAGATATTAGACTTATTAAAGCCTTTAATAAATAATAATACCGCTACCTAAAATATTAATAAGTATATAAAACTAGGACTAGCGTTTATTCTTTATAACGACCTTATCTATTATATTAACGGCGAGGGAAGATATAAGCTATATATACTACTATTAATAGAATAAGAGATCTTTAAATAAATATATAATTTATTTAATTATAAAGGCTATTACTAATATTATTATTAACTTTCTTATTTAATATATATCTATTACTTAATTAAAAACTTATAGATATATATTACTTATTACTTATAATATTAGCTTGATTAAATAAATAGGTATTTATTACTTATTACTTATAATATTAGCTTAATTAAATAAAAAGGTATTTATTATATAATACCTAAGTTCCTATATTAACTCTATTAATACTATTTTATATTATTATTATAGATTTTATTATTACCTTATTGATAACTCTTATTAGGATAAACTACCTTCTTACTATTATATATGAATTCTCAAAGAAGGTCCTTCTTTTACCTAAGTTAAATATATAAAAAGGCCTTAAGTAGGTAGAAGTTATACTTTATAAACTCTTATCTTATAATTAAAGTATATCTTAAAGTATTATTTATAATAGGAATCTATAATTTATATTAAACTTCTAATAAGAAGTCTTTAAGCGTCTTAATATAAAAAATTTAATATTTATAATATATTATTTATAGATTAATAATTAGAGGAAGTATATTAATTAAATTATTAAGATAGTAATAAGATTTTACCTAATTTGTAATCTTAATAATTGGAATAAATAGTACCTTATATTATTATATATTTAAGTTATATTAAATAACTCCCTATCTACTATTATAAGATTTACTTATAATAAGTTATATTATAGGTTTAAGGTAAATAATATTATAAATATATTAATTAATGATATACTTATAAAAGCCTTTAATAAGTTATATCTTATTAAATATAAAGAAGTAGAGGATTATATAGCTTTCTTTAATATTATAATAAAAGCTTAATATAATAATAAGTATAAAGAGTTTAATATAAAGGGTAATAATAAGGTCTTCTTATATTTATATTATAATTATAAGATCTTAAGTATTTCTAATTATAAGCTATTTTAATAATATACTAAACTATTCTAAGTCCTTTATAAGGTAGGGTTATTTACTTATAAACTAGAACTTCTACTAATTATAAAGATATAGCTTATAATATTAATAGTTTAATTAAAGCCTAAGATAGTAGGCTTAAATCCTTATAAAAGGATATTTAATTAGTAGCTACCTCCTATTATAGCTGAAGATAGTACGGAGTTTAAGGATAAGTATAAAATTAAATAACTAGTAGATAAGCGTATTACTAGGGGTAAGATATAATACCTTATAAAATAGGTAGGCTATAATAATAATAATAATATATAATATAACCTAGCGGATCTAAGTAAGTTAGGGGTATTAATAAAGGGTTATAAGGATATATATCCTTAAAAGGTATTATGAAATCATTGGAATTAAGGACCTTAATAATAATAGTAGTATATACTTTAGATTTATTTATTTTATTACCTTATAATAAATTTTACTTTAAATGTAATATATCTAAGTAGCTTTACTACGTATTTTTCTAACTACCTAATAGGATCTTATATTATAGTAGCTATATAGCTACTAACAAGGACGTTAGTCTTATTTATTTATTAGTATGTTAATATAGACGTAGCGACTACTAATACTTTACTTAGTAGTGCGGAAGCCTTCCGCTACCGGCCTAATAGGCCTTACAGAGACTTCTTCTCTGCTAGCTAATCAATCAATACCTATATACCTAGATGATACTTATCAGGTAGCCTTAAAGTACTATTTAGCCTTATTATCTTAACGCGGCTTATAATAATTAAGGTCTTTATTAGTATAATAGCTACCTTTATTATTAATTATTAGTCTAAGAATATTAATATCTTTTAATTAGGAAGATTTAATAACCTTATTTAACTACCTATCCTCCTTAATAGCTTAGTATACCTAGCCCTAGGGGTAGTATAATTAAAACCCTTTACTATTACCTTAATAATTATTATTATCTATAGGTCTTTTATATCCTCTACTATTATTTCTAGTATAGGGGTATAGATTTTATTAATTTAACTTTAAACTAGATATATTTATAACTCCTATAATAATCTAGAGTTATTAATAAGGTATTAGTAAAGGCTTATTTTATTAAGGTACCTATTAATATATAGATTAATTAGTATTATTATTTCTATAATTATTATATACTTATAAAGTATATTACTACTATAGTTTATATAACTAATCATAAGAAAATAATAGCTAAGAAGAGCTATCCTAATAATTGTTTTAATATTCATTAGGCTTTTATACTAACTTCTTATTAACTTATTATAATTATTTATAATAAATTAACTTAAATTATATATTAAACTTAGCGTTGATTATATTAAAAAACTAATTAAGAGTTATTAATTCTATTAATTTTGATATATCTTATTAAAAGTCTATAATAAGATTATTTTAGGTAATAGATAATTAGTTATAAGTACCTTAAAATTAAGTAGCTCTTATATAATATATAATACTTTATATATATACCTAAGATAATTTACTATTTGTAGTGTTATTAAAAGTATATCTCTTAGTTTATTTTTATAATAATTATAATCTATTCCTTAAAACACCTAATTAGGGTATTAATTTATAACTTTAATAGAGTAGCTCTAAGAAGATCCTTTTCTAGGGATATTAATTTTATAGAGTACTACTTATATACCTTAGTATATAAGTATATAGGTAAGATATTAAGGACCTTATTATCTCCCTTAAAGGTAGTAAGGTCTTATAATTTATTAATAGATTTATATATAGCCTTATGAAAGGAGTATTATCCCTAATAGATAATAATACCTTTATTATTAATATTAGGCTAGAAATATCCTTAGGCTTTAATAAGGTAGTAGTAATCCTATTACTATTATTAATATTATTATTACCTAGAGGTCCTTGTAAGCTAGGGGCCCTATTAGTATTAGGAGTATTAATAATATTAAGCTAAGGCGGATTATTCCTAATATAATTAATAATTATACACTAGATAATTACCTTAATATCTACCTCTATTATTATATCTTTATTATAAAGGCTAATAAGATTACTATAAATAGCCTCCTTTATAAAAGATACTTAAATTATAATAAAATTATTAGCTAGAGATTCTAATATTACTATTAACTTTAATTATAACTACGGGATGTAAATTAATAAATTAGAATATAATTTATCTTCTTAAGATATTAGAGGTAATTATAGAAGCTAATATAAGTCTTAGATTTAGAGGGATTATTAAAAATAGGTAATTAAGGTATAGAATAATAATTAATCTGTTATTTAATTTAAGGGGTATAATAACTTTAAGCTTATTAGGCTAACTAACTTAATAGATCTAATAGAGGTAGACTAAGAATAATAACTTTAATCTTAACTTTAAGGAAGGATACTAGTATTATAAACGTAGTAACTACTATTACTTTAGTAGTATAGAAGCCTTTCATAGGGGCTTAATAGTCCCTTAATAGAGCTTCTCTATTAGCTATTATTTAATATATATATATATATATACTTAGTTGAATCTTCTACTATTATAATAATAGTAATAATAATATTATCCTAGATAAGTATAATCTAATTATTTATTAAGAATTAATTAACTATCCTTATAATATTAGTAAGATCTAGTCCTTTATTAATTAGTAAGTCTTTTATTATACCTATTAATTCTTAAGGCTATTTTATACTTTATTATATTAATTATAAAAGCCTTTATTAATATTAGATATTTCTTATATTAATAGAGTTATTAATTATTAATAACCTTATTTATTTAATCCCTTATATTACTATTTAATAGTAAGGAGTTATCTAAGATTTTTATAATTTTTATTAAAGAAATTTTTTTTTTTTTTGACTTTCTTTATTATTCCTTTTATTTATTGTAGCTCCTCCTTCTTTATTAATAAAAGATACTATTTAACTTACTTTTTAATTAAATAATTTCATTAATATTAATTTTATTTGTAATGTTATAATTAATAAGATTAGCTGATTTATTATTTTATATGTTATATAAAAGAATCTTAAATTAAATTAATTATATAATTTTACTCTTTCTTTATCTTTATTAAGAGAATTAAGATAATATTTAAAATTGATTTTTATAAAGCTCTTACCTCTATTTATATTTAATAATTTTACATTATCTTAATTATGAGATTAAGCTATTAATAAAGCTCTTATATATATAATTAATTAATACTTTAAATAGATTATTACT
>JAABUL010005240.1_pt1 | contig 16362 bp, 19 predicted proteins | sample 5559151 | NCBI WGS metagenome assembly JAABUL01 (sample SAMN10711876, study PRJNA513368) | rock metagenome | isolation source: Antarctica rocks | place: Antarctica: Victoria Land, Pudding Butte sud | reverse complement strand
GAGGGCTACTATTGGGGTGCATTGTCATTATGGGTTTAATCGGACGGGGTTCTTTATTGTGTGCTACCTTGTGGAGCGCGAGGGGTACCGATTGCAGGATGCTGTGCAGGAGTTTGGGGAGAAGAGGCCACCTGGGATTAGGCACGAGCACTTCGTCAATGAGCTGTATGTGCGGTATGCGGTCAAAATGGAGCGGAGAGGGACGGTCATTGGGATGTGAGAGCAGTGGTTGAGGAGGAGTTCAACGATACCCCGAGGAAGTTTTGCAACAATACCAGGCATTCGAATGTTGGAGCTCAGCTCGATCGACAGCGTACCACGTGCATCCGAAGTGCGGCCACATCGAAGTTACACGATGCAAGGCGAACAGTCGGCAGGTACGATCTCCTTTGTCCAATCATTGATCGTTACCCTCGAGGTCGCACCTGCACTCTCGTGCTTATGTTTGTGCAGTCGCGAGGTGGTTGCAGCAAGCAACAACAGTGCGACTGCATGTACCTCCCGGACTGACCTTCTTCCTCGTTCATACATCTCCGCCATCACAAAGAACCAATCTAATACCAAAGCCGCCCATAACACATCATCCATCAAACTGGAGAACATGCTCACCCTCCTCGCCCTCGCAGCCTTGACCGCAGCGGCACCTTTCGCCTCCTCAGCGGCGCCAGGTCTCTCCTCCGAGTTCACGCTGCAGATGCAATACCATGACAAACCCATGTCCCTCGGAGCCATCGAGAGTGGGAAGGGTGGTTCGCTCTATATCGTCGGCTTCGACCCAGATGTGTACCGCGGCACCCCTGGTGAGCCCATATACCAATCGTCGTTTACGTCAGCTAATGGCTTCCAGTCACGATGACTGGTAACGACACCAACGCCGTCCTCAGCTTCAACATCGGACCCGGCGACGACTGCGAGACCACCCAAACCGGCGTCTTTGGCATCTCCGTTCCTGATATGGGAGAGCTGTACGTCGTCGAAGCGTTCTCCGAGCCAGCATCACGCACCATGGCCCGCATCGAGATCGTTCCAAAATGATCGGATGTCGGACACGGTTGCTAATCTCTTGTTTACTTTAGATATGGTGAGAAATCACTCATCACCGCCTGGAAGGATGGAATAGGGTCAGAGGTCTCGGTGGGCGAGACGTCCGTATTCCCGCACATCACCGCTGCTTCGCAGAGCTGGTACGGTAAGTGCTTCCTCTCTGCCGCCCTGAAAGTGCTGGTCTCGATGCTGACTTCGTCTGCAGCGTGTCAAATTACGGTCCAAGGAAAAGAGTACATCGGACTTGCCATCGGCGTCTACAACTCCAACGGAAGCTGGCCATACGGCTGCGGACCCACGAGCGTCAAGCCGGTGTTCGATCTGCCATGCGATATCGTCCCTGACATGGACCTCCGTTGATCTCTCTGGCGCAGCATCGTCTCAACAAGGTCAGATGAGGTGGCACATGAGCACGCAGGCAGTCATGACATTCGAGATGGAGCACAGTAGAGCTTTTGACGACGTCAACACATTCAGTACTGAATAGTAACATACAAACCACTCCCCTCTCCTCCCTTCTAAAACAAATCCGTCATAGCACCATGACTAGCATCCCCAACCAACCTCGCATACTTCGCCAACGTGCCCCTCGTCACCGGCATCGCCGGCGGCTTCCACTGCTTCATCCGCCTCTTGACCTCCTCCTCACTAACATCAAACTCAATCTTATGCTTCTCCGCATCAATCGTAATCACGTCCCCGTCCTTCACCACCGCAATCGGCCCCCCAACCGCAGCTTCAGGCACAATGTGCCCCACAATAAACCCGTGCGAAGCACCCGAGTACCGTCCATCAGTAATTAGAGCAACATTCGTTAACTTCGCGCCCATAATCGCCGCCGAAGCCTTCAGCTGCTCCGGCATGCCCGGCCCACCCTTCGGCCCCTCGTAGCGGACGACGAGGACCAGGTTCTCGCCGCGCGGGATCTCGCCTTTGTTCAGCGCGTCGTCGAGTTCGTGCTCTTTTTCGAAAACGCGGGCTTTGCCCGTGAAGCTCATGCCCTCTTTACCCGTGATCTTGGCCACAGAGCCGCCGGGGGCGAGGTTGCCGTATAGGACCTCGATATGTCCGGTCTTTTTGATAGGGTTATCGAGGGATTTGATCATCTCCTGGCCTTGTTTGAGGGAAGGCCAGCTCTCCACGTTCTCTGCAAGCGTCTTGCCGGTGATGGTGATAGTGCTGCCGTTGATGAGTTTAGAGGCGATGAGGAATTTGTGAACTGAAGGGATCCCGCCGATTTCGTAGAGGTCTTTCATAAGGTATTTCCCGCTCGGGGCTAAGTCGGCGATGAACGGGATACGGTCGCTCACGCGCTGGAAGTCGTCGAGGGTGAGTTCGACGCCTGCGGTGCCGGCCATAGCGAGGAGATGCAGGACCCCGTTTGTGGAGCCGCCGAGCGCCATCATCATCACCATGGCGTTTTCGAAGGCTGTGCGGGAGAGGCAGTCGCGGGGGAGGATTTGCTTTTCCATGCAGATTTTGATGCATTCGGCTACTTTTTGTGTTTCGCGCATCTTGGCTGGGCTGGCGGCGGGTGTGGATGAGGAGCCAGGGACGGAGAGACCGAGAGTTTCGATGGCGGTTGCGAGGGTGTTGGCTGTGTACATGCCGCCGCAGGCTCCTTGGCCGGGGCAGGAGTTCTTTTCGAGGTCGTTGATGATTTCTTCCTGGGTGTGGTCCTTGTTCTTTGCGTTTGTGAGGTTGTTGTAGATGTATGATCCGTGTGCTTCTAAGACCGTTGCGATGTTGATGTCCTTCTCCAGTAGATTCGAGTGGCCGGGTAGAATCGAGCCGCCGTAGATCATAATGCTGGGTCGGTTGTGTCTCGCCATTCCCATTACCACACCAGGCATGTTCTTGTCACATCCCGGGATCGTAATACAAGCGTCGTGGAACTGAGCACAAGTCACCGTCTCGATGGAATCAGCGATGAGCTCTCGAGATTGAAGACTGAACCGCATCCCCTCGCCACCCATCGTAATGCCGTCTGACACACCAATGGTGTTGTACTGCCATGCCAGCATATCCTGCTTCTGGATTGCTGCTTTGGTCTCCTTGGCAATGTCGAGTAGATGTGTATTACATGGGTTGCCCTCCCACCAGACACTCGCCACGCCGACCTGAGGATAGTTCTTCAGTTGGTGCTCATTCGGTACCCCAGCGGCGTACAGCATCGCCTGAGCTGCCGGGAAGTCATGTTCGCGTGTCAAAGTCGAGCTGAACTTGTTCAGTCCTGAGCCTGGCTTGGAGTTGGGGAAGTTGAGGAAGCGAGGCTCTTCGGGCTGCTTTTCTTGTTCCTTGTTCGCTGGGTCCATGGTGCCTGTCAGTGTTTGAGGTTGTCGTTGTCGTTAGTCTTCTTTCGATATGGATGAAGTGTTACTCGACTTCGAAGGAGAGAGGCAAAGGAAACAACAATGCCGACGAATAGAGGAACGAGCAATGCCGATGACGCCGCGTGAGCGCAAAACCACATGCACCCCACAAACCCCTCCAAGCAAGTAGCCGAAAGAAGGTCTACCGAAGTGATTCGGAGGAGAATACGGCGAAGTTGAGGGGCGTTGGTGTTTTACCATGGCTATTGATGGCCGTGGAGGCATGTCTGGCGATGATGGAACGGACGAGACTCCGTAGTGGCTGATGTTAGTGCAGCACGCGGCACAACGTGGCGAGGAGGGAGTACATCACCAGTGTACTGAAGATGTGCAGTAAGAGAGAATTGCAGTTCGCAATGTTTCATTTGGGTGCCAAGATCGCTGCTGGCGGGAATCAGGACCACCTTTCTTCCGCGCTCGAAACTCCAAATCGCTCTTAGATCTGCTCACTTGCGATCTCCAGCTGAAGCCCACGAGGAAGTGGCATTGTCAGCCTCCTCTGGTACTCCAAAAGACTTGTACTTGTCGTCCTTCGCGACAGGTGGAGGCGGAGCATCCGTGTCATCGTCGCCATCGTCCTCGAAATGCGCCGGATCGATCATCTGCGCATCGCCAGCGTCCGTGTCGTCTGCGTAACTCTGCGCGCTTGCGTTGCTCTGTCGTTCCGGCAACGTGTCGTCCGCGCTGACGCTGATACCTCTGTTGCCCCAGCTTCGTCCGCTGCGAGGCGTTTGCGGTCTGACTGTCCCGTTCTCTTGCCTCGCCAGCGCTGCGTCTTCGTCCGTGATGTCTTCTTGCTCGTTATCTGCGCGACTGCCACGGCCAATGAAGCGACGCACGAGATAGCTCTTACTAAGATCGTCGGCGTCGACGACTCCACCGCCTCTCAGCTTGACCCTCTGTCTGCTGTAGTAGACCCATGCGAAGTCGATGTACAGTGCGGCCTGAACGACGCCAAAGATGACGCTGGTCGCATCGAAGAAACCTTCGTCGATGCCACGCCAGATCCAGTTGAAGATGTAGAAGAGGCGGTAGCTACCGAGCGTGACGAGGTAGTAGCTATCGATGACGGTCGGAACGGAGGTCTGACGGAGGAGGAGAAGCTGTGGCAGGACGCAGATGCTCTCGAGGATGATACTGAAGGTCCAGACAACCTTGCGTTCGCAACATAAGCACTTGAACCATGTAGAAGCTGTACTCGGTCATCTCACCTCTGTAATGCCCAAAGTGTGCTCAAGCACGAAGCACACCACGGGCGCACTGATCAAACTCGCAAGCAGCGAGTACATTGCCAGCTTCCATGCATACTCCTTCTCCCGTGTGCGCGCGTAGACCCGCATCATCAGCCAGACAATGTAGGCGCTACTACCCATGTAGAAGATTTTGAGGACCGTGTTCCACCAGCTGTACCATGGCGGAACCCACAAGAGGTCCAAATATCGAGTCCCGAAGACCAGAATATATAGTAGTTGTGTCAGGAGCGACACGCCCTCAGCCGACTTGTTGCGGTGGATGGCATAGATCAGAATGCATTTCGAGGCCGTATGCGACAGGTCTCCCAGCACGCGGAAGACGTTGAAGGAGATGGGCATGTTGGCAAGGTGTCGATGTAGCTTTCGACCCCAGAATTGCTACATCGAACAGTTGTCGGAGTTGTTAATCAGAATGTTGAAGCCTGGTGCATACAGCCACACAAGGGCCCGAGCTTGGGGAAACCATATTCCAGATGACTTCAGCTCCTTCTTCCTTCCCATCGTCTACAGACTCATGCACGATGTACCCAGGATGTGACAAACGATAACAGGCGGACGTACGTGTATACCACTATCTCATCGGCCTGCTGACAAGGCTCACGATCCTTGGAGCGGCATATGTGGTTGACAGGTAGGCTTCACGGGAAGAGAGCTGGTCAAAGTCAAAACTCGGAAGAGAGTTCCGCTTCGCGTGCATGATGTAGCCATGATGTTGAAGAACTCAATACGCCTACTCGGTGTGCGGCGGCATGCTTCAAGATGTATTGCAGGTAGGAAACAGTCCTTCAAGCTCGTCCAGCGCTACTCCCTCCATATTGTCAACTTTGAGCTTAAGCGTGGCGAACGATCATGCCTCACCGCATACCATGGAATGTCACGACACAGAACCATCCCGGATCTGCCGCGGAAGACATTGACAGAGAGACTCACTGGTCGGGAGGACACCAGCACCGGATTGGCTTCAAGAACAGAGATGATCGTCAACCCGGCATTACACATCATGACGACGAACATCCGGAGGCCACTCAGACGCAGACCAACGGAATATCGAGAACTACGAATGGCAAATCGGCCTCCATCGGCAAGCTCGTAGATTTCCGCGATATTGTCTCAAAGGATCGAGATCGCGATGCATCTAATCCCGAAGAACGACCCACAGGGTGGCGCGACGTTTTTGACTATACCGAGGAGTGGATCAAGAATACCGAACGCTGGCCTGCTAATGTCAAACGCGAGCAGCAGCAAGCGCAAAAGGATGAAGAGGCGAAGGATTCCAAGTCCCAAACCGCAGACAATCAGTTTACGGGTACCAATGGTGTCGAATCTGGTCAAGATGGAGAAGAGGCCGAGTGAAAACGCCAGACTGGTGCCCGAGACAAACATCACGATGCGCGGGCAGGCGGTCAGTTGAACGAGGACGATGTGCCTACTGGAAGGGAGTGCCGCTGCGAGATGTCCTCACTGCGGCAGGGGTGAAAAACGATGGACGCCGCTGGGTCAATTTTGAGGGTGCGGATAAGCCCTCGGAGGGTAGGTATGCGACTTGCATACCTCTTGCCTACGCTATGGATCCGATGAACGACGTTATTCTTGCATATGAGATGAATGATCTTCCGTTGCCTCCGGATCACGGGTACCCACTTCGGCTGGTTATTCCGGGGTATGTGGGTGGACGACAGGTGAAGTGGTTAGCCAAGGTGTGGGTCTCCGAGGAAGAGAACTCGAGTCATTACCACATCTGGGACAATAGAGTACTCCCGTCGCTCATCACCGAGAAAGATGGCGAGTTTGCGGAGACCATGTTCCGCCATCCAGATACTGCTTGCAACGAGCAGAACCTGAACTCCGTCATCGTCAAACCAGCTCAAGGCGAGAGACTACCACTTGCACAAGCCAAGGCAGGCCAGTCTTACCGGATTGAAGGGTACGCCTACGATGGAGGTGGCCACGAAGTCGAGCGTGTTGAGGTGTCACTCGATGATGGTCAGACCTGGCTCTACTGCATACGAAGATTCCCAGACTACCCAATCCGCCATGGAAAGAAGTTCTGGACTTGGTAGCACTGGCATGTCGACGTCTCGATTGTTCATCTGTTGCAGGCGAAGAGCATTACGGTGCGAGCTTGGAATGTGTTCAAGAATACGCAACCGCAAGGTCTCAACTGGAATATTATGGGGATGATGAACAACTGCTGGTACGTCGTCAAGACAGAAATCGTCTCGACAAAAGACATGGATCCGTTCGTGATGTTCCGTCACCCTTGCGAGCCTACTGGAGACGGAGGCTGGATGAAGTCGAGCGTCGAGAACCAGATCCAGAGTGCGAAGCAAGAAGCTGGCACGCCTTCGAAGCAATTCACGAGAGAGGAGATCGAGAAGCACGACAAGGAGGGCGATTGTTGGCTCGTGATTGACGGGAAAGTGTACGACACCACGTCTGTACTGAGCTGGCATCCAGGCGGCAAGGCATCGCTACTTGGACATGCTGGTAAGGTGCATCAGGAGACTACGGATCAATTCTCAGCTATCCACGACGACTTCGCGTACAAGAAGCTGCACGAATGTGCACTTGGAGTGGTGACCGAGAAAGCGGCGAACTTCATCAAGGCGGAGGCTGAGGAGGCCGCAAAGGAGGAAGCGAAGAATAGCACCAAAAAGGACAGTGTTGTGCTGCACCAGAAGCAATGGGTGCCGGTGACGTTAAAGGCTAGGAAGGAGCTCTCGGAGGATACGCGGCAGTACACGTTCAGTCTACCGGAGAAGAATCTTGGGTTGAGCACTTGTCAGCATCTGAAGATTGGTGTGCATATGAAGGATAAGATGCTTGTACGGTCGTATACGCCTACGAACCTCTGCTTCCTAGTAATGAGTCTAGCGACGGCTCGAACACTAATGGCGAGACGAATGATGCGTCGAATGGCGATAGCTCTCCGGATTCTTCTGAAGCCAGAGAACTGCAAGATGGACACGACACGTTTGACATCGTGAACCGATGACGTTCCCGGTGGCGCTATGAGCAACATCCTCGATTGCATTCCAATCGGCGAGCAAGTCGATGTGCAAGGACCAATGGGAGAAAACGTCTATCACGGCCACGGAAAATTCGAGATCGAAGGGAAAGAGAGGAGGTTCAACAAGATCTCGCTCGTCTTAGGTGGAAGCGGCCTCACCCCTGGCTTTGCTTTGATAGGACGTGTGGTGGCGACGACGGATCAAGACGTTGAGGTGCGTGTTGTTGATGCTAACAAGAGCGAGAAGGATATTCTGCTTCGTGAGGAGTTTGATCGGTACGATAAGGAGGGTAAGGGGAGAGTCAAGATTACTCATGTTCTGAGCCATCCCAGTGATGAGTGGAAGGGGCTAAAAGGCTATGTCAATGCGGATATCATTAAGAAGAGCCTGTTCGCACCCGGGGAGGAGAGTGTAGTTTTCCTGTGCGGGCCACCGGGCATGATTCAGAAAGCTGCGTTGCCTGCGTTGAAAGGTACGTCTGTTATTCCCCTTTTTATGCTGATACTATACATGCTGACTGGAGAACAGACTGGGGTTATGTCGAGGATGAGAACCTGTTTGGTTTCTAGATATCTGAATCTAGAGTTCATCGTGTGCTATCGAATCACAGTGGTCGCGATTTACGGTACACGAGTCCCAGGTATCAAGATAGAATCTTCCCCACCGGGCGGCTCGCTTGCTCGCAGCGAAAACGTCGGGTTGGTGGATGATGTTTGCTATGTCGAAGAGTCGTTTCTGCTGACTGCCTCGCAGTCTATCTCGGAAAGCCGAGATTCTATCTTCGGACCATGAGTCGCCGCTCAGTATCAGGTCTACTCCCGCTCTGAAGGGGAGGTCGATGTGTTCGCTGAGGATGTCGATCTTTGCGATAAATTCGTCCCACCGGTCGTCCTGGTCTCCATGACCGTCTACCGAATGCCCTCCGAGCTCCGGAAAAGTGTTCCAAGGTGTCCAATATGGCCGGTAATTACCCTGCAACCAAAGCGACAAGCTAGCATTATTGAAAGCCACCACAATGCTTGTTGGCGAGCATACTTCACGCCCGCACGTTGGAAGGATCAAGTTGCCAGCGTCGTCTGCAGGCACGCAGTGATGTTTTCTCGTGTGGGACAGTGTTTGGAAGGATGCTGGTGCGATACGATTGGGGCTCGTGGAGCTCTGTTGAATCATTCGCCAGTCTGTAGACTCGTCCTGGCGGAATCTGTTCCTGTGCAAAGCAAAGGAGAATTTTCTGAGGATGTGCCAATACTAGAGCGAGTCTACACCCCAATTGTCGTTCCAGCTCACCTCCCTTTTAGGCTGTAATTCCTAATGGGGCTTAGGTTTTGTGGTCGTGAAGAGGAAGTCGGGTACAACCATGCTGGCAAACGCCCACGGATTAACAATGCTCGTCAAATCGAGATGTACTAGTTCCTTTCTCATGGCGTGTCTCAAAGCTTCGACTGCCTGTGAAAGAACTTCGGCATCGGCATCGGCATCACCAGCGATTTCCCGACTTTCGAGAATCGCAGCTGCCCAGAGAGATCTTTTGATGTCCACCCTTTCGAGATAGTGCCAGTAAGAATGCTCCGAGTGACGGATAGTGGGGGTTTGCAGGTCCCTCTCCCTTCTGCGAACAACCTGCCATGGTGGGCTGACTGGCTCTGGCGCAGCGAGCAGACCGCTCAGGCCTGAGAGACACGTCTCGTAGTTGGGATTCAAGTCACCGCGCAACTTCTCGAACGGCACAACTCGTGTCAAATGAACGCCGTGACAAATTTCGAGGTAGCGCCGCATTAGAGACCAGTACGCGTCGCCTCCGTGGACCTTTGCAAGACCAAAAGTCGACCCATCCGCGACGGTCACAGAAGAGATGACATGGTCGAGAGTGAACTCGACGCCAAAGGATAGTTCTTTGTGGTCGATCTGTGACCCGGCTGTGGGCACTCGAACCGCAGGAGTGCCGTGTACGTATTGCGAGCGGAAAAGTATGACACTCAAAACAGTGAACAGTATCCAGGACGACATAATGATTATCTTGATGAGGATAACCTACCGAATTGCGTGCCGTGATACTTATAATTGCTGTTCTTTCCACGTCAATCTAGGCAACCAATCGCAAAGGGTCGTCGAGTCCTACAGAGAACATTTCCCACAGCCTCGGGAACAGCAATTGTAGCAAACAGCTCTCTGGCCAGTTGTCCTCGATAGAAAGAGGTCGAGGAAGGTCGAGAAGGGTGGGCTGCGGTTTGCCGCCAAGGCTGCCTGCAAAACGAATCCTTCTTCCTCCAGCCGCACGCAGGCTTCAGCAGACCTCTTTCCATCGTTCTCTCCACGCGTAGACCACGGCTTCGGATGGCGATGTGCTCGTTTAGTGGCACGAGATGCGATGGCGATACGAGAAGACCACAGCGCCAGCAGTCTCTTGGCCCTTAAAAGGGCGCGCTATGGACAGACGCGCCCTATAGGGCGTACACGACAAGACTGTAAGATTCCTCATGCAGCCCTGAATTAGTTCCCAAAGTAGACTGCAGGACGATTATAAGGTCTCCATCCCACTCAAGAAGTACCTCTCGTTCCCTTCCACTAATCCACCACCTCATTCTTTCAACATGACATTTCCGAAAGAAGCGCTCACCATCCACGGCGGCTGCAATTGCAGAGCCATTCGGTACGAAGTCTCGGTGCCACCATTCTCTGAGAGGCCACCAACACCGTACAAGACACCTGGCGCAGACGTTGGAGACCTACGGATCCCCTGCGTTCTATTATGTCAATGCAACAACTGCCGACTAGGAGCAAATCAGCTTCTACCTACTGGCCTGGTTACGGAGACAAAGTGGGTGAAGGTCTCGGTTCTGCCTCGAGATAGCACGAACGAAGGCGCTTTCGATGTGTCAAACGACAAGCGAACGTGGCATTCAGTGGTAGATGTCTTCGACTATCGCAACCCAGCACTGAAAGATGGCCACCTAAGCGTCTACAAGTCCTCTCCAGGCCGCTCTCGCTGGTTTTGCGATCGCTGTGGAACCAGCGTCGGCTATTCTGTTGACCCCGGTATCATACCGCCAGAGTGGGAGTGGCCGCAAATGCTCGACCTCTGGTCCGCAACGATCGACCGCGAGGACCTTGAGAAGGACTACATGGCGCCTGAACGGATGGTGTGGTGTCACTACGGCGTGCCTTGGATTCAGGGGCTCGTTCGAGAGGGTGCCGGCGGCATACCAGAGCATCCTTTGACCAAGATCGAAAAGGTTTTGGGAGATGATATTGAGGACGACTTGAAGCAGATGGCGGCGCTTGAGGAGTCCGTCAAGATGTAGACGGTGTCTCTTCGGCGTACCTTGACCCAAGAAGCAGCTGAGACTTACCTTGCAATGATATCGAAACCGGTTTCAACAACGTTATGGCAAAGTGGCAGACTCAGGGTCGAAGTCTTGGTGCAGCTTCGGGTAGCTCGATGACGCTCCGTACATTTCGCAATCAGATCCTACCTTTGCCATCACAATTAATGTATCAGATGATGATACTCGGCCTCTTTTCTGAACTCACATACATACACAAGTACATGTGAGGACAATGATTAGTAGGCGGCGTGACTGCCATCGGTAACTGCTACCCTCTTGGTCAACCGATGGGCCGAGGTTGATTGATGTCTCCCCAGATGTCTCCTCCATCGGCGAGCGACTTCACCTCCTCTATACCAACGACCATTGAAGAGGCAAGCGATTGTAATTGCTAAGATATCCTGACTGTCAACGGCAATTCATCAAAATGCCTCAAAAGATCCAATCAGATGCCTACGTGCTGGGCGTGGGCCTCACCCCATTCATCAAACCACGTAAGACCAGAGACTATATCGAACTCGGATATGAAGCCGGTGTCAAGGCTATGCTGGATGCTGGCATCACCTACGACGACGTGGAGCACGGCGTCGCATGCTATTGCTATGGCGATACCTGCTCCGGGCAACGGATCTTCTACCAATTCGGCATGAGCAGCATCCCGATTTATAACACCAGTAACGCTTGTGCTACTGGATCGACTGGATTACATATGGCGAGGACGCTCGTGAGGTCTGGTGCGGCGGACTGTGTGCTCGTTGTTGGCTTTGAGCAGATGGCTCCCGGCTCGATTTCTTCTCCTTTCAACGATCGACCCAGCCCGATGCAGTTGGGTGTCAAGGTCATGGAGGAGACCTATGGCAAGCATGATAGCCCGAGAAATGCTCAGTACTTCGCCAACGCTGGGAAAGAGTATATGGACAAGTATGCTTGATCTCCACCGCATATGGACTGTCTCCATGCTTACGTCCGTAACAGGTATGGCGCCAAAGCAGAAGACTTCGCCGAGATCGCTCGCATCAGCCATGAGCATTCACAACGCAACCCATACGCTCAATTCAGGCAGGAGTACACTCTCAAAGAAGTAATGGACTCGACCATGATCCACTTCCCACTCACCAAACTCCAATGCAGCCCAACCAGCGACGGAGCCGGTGCAGCAGTCATCGTGTCCGAATCCTTCCTGGCCCGCAAACCGCACCTCAAGAGCCAAGCGATCCTCATGGCTGGACAATCACTCAGGACCGACGACCCCTCGCTCTACTCGAAGAGCGCCATGGATCTGATTGGCTTCGGCATGACGAAAACTGCCGCTCAGATCGCCATGAAGGAGGCTGGCGTCACTCCAAAGGACATCAAAGTCTGCGAGCTTCACGACTGCTTTTCGGCCAATGAGCTGGTTTTGCTTGAAGGGCTGGGTTTCGCGGAGAAGGGCAAGGCCCATGAGCTGGTGAGGAATGGCGACATTACCTACGGCGGCAAGGGACCCATCATCAACCCTTCAGGTGGTCTGATCTCGAAGGGCCATCCTCTGGGTGCTACTGGCCTTGCTCAATGTGCTGAGCTGACCTGGCAGCTGAGAGGTAAAGACCAGCCTTCCCCATGAGCGATATCGCATTCATCTAACATTTTGCTAGGCTGGGCCAACAACCGCCACGTCGACACCGAGTACGCTTTGCAGCACAATCTTGGCCTTGGCGGTGCCGTTGTTGTCAACGTATACAAACGTGCCGACGGCAAGCCCAACCGCAAGATGAAGGACCAGGAGATTACGAAGAAGTCGTACTGGAACTACAACCCAGCCACAGAGGCGAGGTATATCACGAAGGCAGATGCCGACAAAGTCCGGAGCAAGGAGAACCGTGTCGATTTTGCGCTTGGCGATACCGAGGAGAAGCTGTATGCTAGGCTGTAGTCTCTCCTGTAGGCGTGTATCAAAAGTTGAATTGAGTATGACGCTGGTGTATTCACTCTTAAAAGCTATCTTGGTGAAGCATCAGCATCGCGATCATCGTCTCGCACGTTATCCAGCATCAACCTAGAACTAACGCTTTGCCGGGCACTGAACCCACACCTGACTGCGTAATCGAGACACTCGAGATAGCACCTGAAATGCCGTCAGGCCTACAGGTATTCCCAGGCACGCCAAAGTAGCTTGCATATTCCGATTCATCCATCCTGGGCACCACTCTGGCTTTCGCGATGACAATGCGTGAATTTGCCTAGTGATCTGTCAGTGGACCTGCGAATACTAACCGCTCCAACGGCCGAAGGGCTTGCCGTGTCGTCCTCGCCCTTCGACTCAAGGACCTTGTATATAGCGGGAAAGACGGAAAGTGCCAGCGGGCGACCATCGAGGTTGATGTCGTCTCCTGTGCGATGGACACCCGTCATCCAAAAGATTTCCGTCTGAAAGGTTCCAGTCGTATCTTTGGCAACGGCCAGTATCATCTCAAACTCGTAGACGGCCTGTTGTGCGACCAATCGACGCCACAGTGCTTGAGCTGCCGCGAAGACTTTAGTATGGTTTGCACGGTAGTCGGAGCGCCATTCGACACCCATCGCAGGACGGAGGATGTGGTAGACGTCTTCCACCATACAGCGCACGAGCTCTTCGTCTGCGAGACGGAGCGAGTCGCTATCCCTCCCTGCCTCGAACAGTTTCCGGGTGGCAGTAAGCCATTTCTTGTTCTCTGAGGTGTTTCCCTCTACGAGCACGTCAGTTCGTCAAGATCTGTGTAGCTTTCCATATGCTTTGCTGTGTGAGAACGCACCAAAGCACCAGGAGGCTAAGTGGCTGGCGGCATTGAAAGGCGTATAGTCACTCTTGCCGAAGTAGTGTATCCGTACAAGCCATTGCAACATGATTTGAGAGATAATGCTGATTGCGATGCCGATCCAGTAAGGCTTTGGCATTGCCTTCGGGATGAAGGGTGATATCGTCGTGATCGCATCCCGTGAAAGATGCTCGTGTTCTGAAGTGTCGTAGGATTAGCATCAATATAGCAGAAAGGCGGAGAACAGTGCTACCAAAATTCACGCCTCGAAAAGCCTGCACCGCGAAACCCTGTATGCCATGAAACAGCAGATCAAAGTCTCCCTGAATAGTGTCGTCGGAGATCTGATCCTCGATGTGTGATCTCGTTGCTATTATGCTTTTGAAGTGGGCCGCCTGTTCGCGAAGGCTCACAGCCAACTGGTGTTCCATCCTTGAGCTGATGGACATCATGCTGTGTATACCAAAAATTTGGTTCCGTGTTCTCCGGTTGCTTGTGAAGGTCACGACTGTCAGCTTGCGATCCCGAAAACCCTTGATTCTCCTGCTCAAACGATCGCGAAGTTCCCGTATCTCATTGTCAGAAGTTTGTGCACGGTGGCACCGGCGGTCTGCCTCGTCCAAGGCTTTGTTACGTTGTTGAATAAGCATGTCGATCTTGTACAGAGCGGAGGCAAATTTATCGTTTGATGCGTTGAGCTGTTGTTGGTGCATACCTCTATCTTCTCTATCTCCTCCGTCTCCGGCTGTATTGGTGCCATCCGCCAGGCTGGTACGCCTGGGCGCCTTTGCGATCACTTTGCTGTCGTTCTGACGTCAACCAGCAATCCTGAAGACCAAGATCTGGACGAACTCACAAAGGGAATATATTTGCCATTTCGACTCGAGTTTGAGGTGTTCTGGATGGCCAACGAGGTTTTTTCGTTCCCGATGCGATGTTTGAAGTGAGATAACTGCGGAGTAGTAGCTGTGTGTACCGTGGGAAGCAGACGACTGTGACGATCGAGCTACAGGCTGTTTGCAGTGTATGTAACGAAGAAATCCGGTCTCAGATTGCATCATATCAAGATCGATCGGATCCCAGCGATACTGGGAATTTGCAGAAGTAGGATCTTGATGCTAGAAATCCGGGTCAGGGGGTGTTCAATGAGACCACTTGCCTGGCTTTTGAATTGCAATGAGAAGGCGACGCTCCCAAGAATCATCTTCCATTTCTCTTTTATCTCTCTCTCATCTCTCGTTCATCTCCACGTCTCATCTCTCGTCGATCTTTACCTCGGAGTATTCCTCATCAGCGTGGCCGGGCAAAATTGATATGGCCAGGCAAGATGAGCATGACCGCATCGTCATCTGCCACCGGGCGTCCGTAGAACCGCGCTACGCCCATTGCGGTTGAGGGAGAATGACAGTAGTGCCATAGTCGACGCTGTAAGGAATGGGTTGATCTACGCGAGAGGATCGAGAAAGGATCGACCGTCTCTTTCACGCAACCTCTTCTGAAGCGTTTCTCCGGAGACATTCGAGCCGGAGATAGCAAGACTATGGAGGTCTCGATCATCGTCTGCGATGATGACGATGCACCAGCTAGATACGATTCCTCCCCTAGGACGTCGACACGAGTACTGTGTCGGATGCCCTTCAATCTCAGCACAGTGCCCGCGTGTTTCGGCAGCAGTGCCCGCGCCCTCCAGAACTCCCTACCAGCGGCTTGGTTTCAACGTCGGAATGTAGATCGAGAGTGGCGAGTTGATGTTGGACTTGAGCGTGGACGGCGTTGTGTACGGCAACATCACGGCATCCTTCGACGAGGCCTGTGGTTCACACCAGGTCTGATACAACCAGTGCTCGCGCGGCCAGATGACTCCGCCCCCAAGAGACCATCGTTCCGCGGCCGGCCTCGGTGGCCCCAGTGTGTGTTGTGCAGCAAGTTGTGGAGCGCTATTCTTCTGTTCGTGTATTGATATTACTGATGGAGAGTAAGCGATTCACAGATGCAAGGCTGTCTCATCGCATGCAGACGGGGCAAGTCGACACCAGCACAAATGCGTGAGGTCTTCACTTTGGCTTTCTCACCATCATGCTGTATTTAGTACAGTCCAGTATTCGAATGATCATTTTCACTTCATCGTCCTCTGGCCGTGCAATTGGCGCAGCGACTATGCCAGACGCTCTGGTGAACTTCGCTGTGTGTGTCGAGGATGGCTGCGCTGGAGATCAAGACACATCAGTATCTCTCACGGCGAGATGCATCATTGGACGGCGGAGATGGCGTAGCAGATTTGCGAAGTCCTTCAGCCCGCCACAGCCACTTTCTCCTCCCTCGCATCCTCCACACTGCTCGCCCCGAAAACATGCCTCTTCGCAAACTCCACATACCCCAACCTCCTCCCCCTCGCCCAACTAACCCCATCCTGCAACACCCCAAACACCAACCCAACCTTCGCCCCCATCTTCGCCAACCGCACAGCAGTAGGCAACGGAAACCCATTCCAAGCCGAAAACGCTCCTGCCGTGCCCAAGCCCGCTAACACCGTGCTAACAAAATCCCTCGGGACGCCCCTCTCCTCCTCCCCATCTAAACCA
>JAABUL010005238.1_pt1 | contig 16372 bp, 1 predicted proteins | sample 5559151 | NCBI WGS metagenome assembly JAABUL01 (sample SAMN10711876, study PRJNA513368) | rock metagenome | isolation source: Antarctica rocks | place: Antarctica: Victoria Land, Pudding Butte sud | reverse complement strand
TTTATATATTTTATATCTTTTATATCTTTTATATCTTTTATATCTTTTATATCTTTTATATCTTTTATATCTTTTATATCTTTTATATCTTATAAGAGTTATAAGTCCTTTATATATTATAAGTCCTTTATATATTAAAATAATCTTTCTCCCTTTTAATTTATTAATAATTAAAATAAGAAATATATTATTAAGTTATATTATTAATTTACCTAATACGCGCTATTATTAATAATAATAATAAGGTTAATTTCTCTTTTAATTATAACAATTTAAATAAGTTAATTTAAAAGAATTTACCTAAATAATAATAAAGTTAAATAATATAAGAATAAAAATAATATTTAATAAGTTAAATAAGATTATAATATAATATTAATAATCTTAGGTAATATAATAAGATAGAAAATTCTATATAATCCTTAATAATATTTAAAATATCTTAATATTAAAAGCTTTCTTTCTCTTAATTTTAAATAACTTGATTATTTACTTTAATAAGTTATATTAAGTCTTATATTCTATTAATAAGTAGATATTTAATACTTTATTATATTACTTTAATATATTAGTATATAAATAAAGTTAATATAAAACTCTAATTATATTAGGTTTTTATAATATAAATCCTAAGTTTATTATTAATAAAAAGAGAATAAAGGATTAAGATTTAAATAAAAAGATATTTTATATAAAAGAATAAAATAATTATATAATAATCTTTGAAATATTAAAGATTCTTAAAGACTTTAAAGTATAAAAGGTAGCTTTAGAAGAGGATTAAATAAAAATAAAATAATAATTTAAAAAAGAGATTAAAGATAATTAAAAAGAAAAGGGAATTTATAATAATATAATTAAATAATATAATTTATTTAATATAATTAACTTTATATAATAGAGTATTTTAAGGCTTAATTATAAATTAAAGTAAATATAAAGGTTATTATAAAGGCTATTTATAAAGTTATTAAAATTATTAAAATTATTAAAATTATTAATAAGGTAGAGTATAATAATATTATATTTAATTTCTTTAATAAGATAATTATATAATAAATCATTATCCCTTTCTTTTAATTAAATTAAGTTTTAAATTACTTTTAATAACTTTAAACTTAATATTAATAAGATATTTATAAAATATAACCTTTTAATTTTATAAATTATTAAATAATAATATTTTTATTATAAAAATTTATAAGAATTATAAGAAATAAATAATTTAAAATTTATATATATATTTTCTAAATTTATTGAATAATATATTAATATTAAGAATATTAAAGATTAAGTTATACTTAATCTTATATAATTTAAAGAGGATAAGGTAATTAATATAATAAAAGTTAATAAATTTAAGTATAAGATTTTCTATATTATAAATAAAGATAAAGATAAAGAAGGGGATAATTATAAGGTAATAATTATTAATAAAAGTGATAATAAAAAGGATAAGGATATAAAGAAAGAAGATAATAAAAAAGAGGATAATAATTATTAAATAAATAAAGGTTATAAGATTATAAAAATCTTTAATTAAATATCTTAATTATTAAATAAAGAGTATTTAATAAATATATTACTTCTATATATTATTAAATAATACTTTATTAATCTTATAATTAATAGAATATATATATATCCTATTATTATAAATAATAATCTTAATAATTTAAGTTAAATTACTTAAGTTAATATTTAATTCTTAATTCAATATTAATTTAAATATTTAATACCTACTTTTAAAATACTTAATTCTAATTTTTAATATTAAATTTTTAAGACTTAAGTTAGATACCTAACTGAAGTTTAAAGTATTAACTTAACGCGGTTAGTTTAATTATAAAGATAGTAAAATTCAAGTAATAAGATATAATATATATTATAGATCTTATATTATAGATCTTATAGATTTAAGATAATAATAAGTAATATACTTATACTCTAACTTTATCTATAATTTTAAAGGGCTTTATAAATTTATAAGATAGTTTCTTACTTAAGCGTCTTTATTTTAGATTCTTTATAACTAATATTATTAATTTATTAATATTATATATTTATAGCTTATAGTTCTTATTATAATACTTAGCCTAAGATTCTTATATAATTTAAAGGCGCTTAATATCTTTATCTCTTATAACTTATAATAGATTAACCCTTTTATTTATATTAGGTATATCGCCCTTTAAGGACTTATCCTTAAATCCCTAATAAATTTTAGGATAATATCTATATATAAGGTAAAATAGTATTATTCTAATAGAGGAATAATAACTATATATATATATAAATTTAATTATAGGTAATTATTTAATCTAATTCATTTAAATATTATTTATAAAGATATATAAATAGTATTTAAGTACCTAATTGTAATACTTAATTTACCTATCTATTTATAGATAGAAGGTAGTACTAAGGCGCCTCTTAATTTTATAATAAAAGTAAATAGCTAATTAGAAGGTATTAATAAATATAGAGCCTTTATTATTAATAATACTATTTAATATATTATATTAATATACTATTTCTTTATAAAACACTTCTATTAGCTACACGGTATTAATTATTATATTAATAGGGATATATCTTACTATTTTAATAAATTAATTTATAATAATAAGGATCAAGTTATAGATTAAGTTCTTATACTTATTAGAAGGTAAACTTATAATAAATTTTATAAAAATCTCCTTCTAAGGCTTCTTTAAAATTAAAAGAGAACTAAATTTATTATAAGCTTAATAATAGGATAACTTAATTTATTAATAAATATTATAAGTTTAATAATACTTAATAACCTAAGTTAAGCTTTTATTCTAATAGTATTTATAAATAAGAAGAATATATATCTTCTTAATATTAAAGTAACCTATTAAAGGGTTATTATAATAATAGTAAATAAGCTCGCTCTATAATACTTTATCCTTAGGGATATAAAAATAACTATTAAATATTAATAATCCGTTAGAATCTAAACTTTATACTTAAAATTAATTATAATAGTATTTTATTAACGCCTTTAAAAAGGACTTTACTTAATTATTATATTTTTAAATATCTTTAATAAGAGTTTTTATAGGCCTTTAAATATTATTATAAAGAACTTCCTTTAATATATTTTTTATATCCTTTTTAAGTATAATAACTTGAATACTTATAATTTAAAATATAAATATTATAATTATAATAATATCTTTAACTTTTTTAGGATTAGATTTTTTTAAAGAGTAAGCTTATTTTATAATATTAATAATAACTTTATATTTAAGGAAGACTTTCCCTTATAATTAGGATAGTAAGATAGTATATTTATAGGATTTAACTTCCTTAAATAATAAAATATCTTAAAGTTATAAGTAATAAGCTTTAATACTTATTATACCTATTTAGAGTTAAGTTCCTTTTACTTTATAAATCCCTTAAGGTTATTATAATTAATTTATACTTTAATAATAAACTTATTACTTTTTAGGTAATATTATTATTATAATAGTAAGTAATTTTTAATTATAAGTCTTATAATTTAGGCTTAGTAACGTGGTAGAGCCGGGGAATATAAAGTGTAATCGACTTATTATTCCTTACTAAAGGCGTATATAATATAATATCGGGATATAAGGTTAAATTAGAACTTAACTTTAGATCTAACTATCTCTTGATATATATCTCCTTAGAATAGTTATAAGAGGAGCTAAAACCCTATAAGAGGTAGGCCTAAAAGAAGGTAAATTTTAAAGAGGTAAGGGGGGATATTAATATATAAATAATTATCTTAATTAAAGTCTTAAATTAATACCTATTAAGGTTATATAAAGAAATTAATATATATATAAATAATATTATCCTTAATATAAGACCCTTTAAAGGCTCTAAGTTATATTAGATATTAAATTATATAAGGATAATAAAGGCTTTAAGAGAGGCCTTAAAAGATTATAAATATAATTTAATTACTATTATAAAGGAGAGGCTTTAAGAGGTAAATAAGAATAAGGTCTTTATACTTAAGAAGACTTATATATTAAATTATTAAGAGGTAATATATATAATACTATTAAAGAAGATAGGTATCTAAAAATTAATAAAGTACAGAAGAGAGAGGAGTATAATTCCTAAGAAGCTCCCTTAATTCTTAACCCTTAAGGATAGAGAGGATAGGAAGGCTATTAACTTTAAAGAAAAGATAAAAGTACTTAAGAGAGTCCTCTTCCTTCTCCCTCCTCAAGTTAACTTAAAGATATTAAAGGTATAATATACTTTATCTTAATTAACTTCTATACTATCTTAGAGTTTAGGGAAATTTAAGAAGTAATTTAATACTTAATTATAAATAAGGTCTTAGGTACTTTAAGATTATTAAATAGGTTCTTATATATCTTATATAAAGATTTAATTAAAGGGGTAATAAGGCTCTTTTAAGTTTACCTAAATAAGGGTTATTACTTAAAGAGGTTTAAGGAGGTAAATATAATTATTTTAAAAAAGTTAAAGAAATTAAACTATCTAAAGTTAAAAGTATATTAATTAATAATATTATTTAATATATTAGGGAAAGCTTTAAAGATAGTAATATCTAAATACCTTAATAATTTAATAGAATATTATAAGCTCCTCCTAAAATAATAAATAGGAATAAGGAAGGATAAGTTAATAGAGATAATCTTTAAGACTTTAATAAACTTAATTTATATAATATAAAATTAAGGGAAAAAGAATATTATAAGCTTATTATTATTAAATATTATAAGGGCTTTTAATAATATATTATATAAGAGGTTACTTTATAACCTTAAAGTAAAGAAAATCTTAATAATTATTATAACTTAGATTATAAGCTTCTTATAAAGAAGGATAATATTTATTATAATAAGGATAAGAATTAATTTAATAAAGGAAGTTTAAATTAAGATATCTTAAGGCTTTTTAATCTTATTAATCCTTTTCCTATTTTTTAATAAACTATTAATTAAGGAGTATATAAGGATTAAGCTCTTAATATAAATAGGAAGATTTATTAATAATATTTACCTCTTAATATATAATAAATTTATTAAGGGAAATTACTATTAACTTAAAAAGACCTATTAAATTTATTAGAAATAATTTAATTTAATAATATAAAGGTTATTTTAAATATAAGTATATAAGTCTTAAGACTTTATATTAACTTAAAACTCTATTAAGGCCTATATATAACTTAAATTAAGATAAAGGCTATTACTTAATCTTAAATATTTAAATACTTAATAAGTTTAACTTAAAGCGTAACCTTTATAAGGTATAAAATAATATATAATATAATAGTTTATTTAATATTTATATTATAACTTTAATTTAATACCTTCTAAAGGGAATAGCTAGTATTATAAAAACCTACGCGCGTATACTTGAAATAATATAAAATAATTATTTAAGATTAATCCTTAGCGCGTATAAGATAATATTAATATTAATATTAAAGGTAGAGGTTATAATCCCCTTAATTTAGGTATAACTTAATAATTTAATAATAAAGTATTAAGTACTTTATAATACTTATATAAGTTTAATAATAAAGAATAAAAAGATCTAATATTAATTAAAAGGGAAGTATAATTAAATTAAATATTAAGCCCTTACTTTAATATAAGAAAAGAAGAAATATACCTTATAAAAGCTTAAAGTTATAAATTAAAATTAAATAATAATAAATATTTAATAAAGAGCTTATTAATATAATTTTATAAAGAATATTAAAGAGTTTTAAGATATTAATAATATTTTAATAAAAGTAAAAGATTAAAAGTAACTTTAATAAAAGGATTAATAAGAGGCTTATTAAATTATTATCTTAAAGGGAAGTTAAGAGCTAATAATAAAGGGCTTCCTCTTAAGTAACTATATTAACTATTATTAAAACTTATAAAAGGTAGAAAGCTTAATAATAATTTAACTTTATAATAAGAAGAATAATTTTAAGGTATTTTTACTTAAAGTTAATATCTTAGGAATTTAAGATACTAGATATAATTATAATTAAATAAGATAAGATATAAGGTATATCCTCCTCTTTTATTTGAAATTATAAATATTAAGGTTAAATTTAATTAAGAAGGTTAAAACCTATAACTTTAAAAAAATATTAATTAAATTAAGGGATATTTATATAATAGCTTATTAATTAATAAGAATAAGTTATTTAAAGTAATTCTAACTTATTAAGCTTTAATTAAAGTAGATAAAACTCTCTTAAAAAGGTAATCTTATTATTAAAATTAATAAAAGTATTAAAAATAAAGTAGAAGAGGAAAAAAGTAATTAAAATATTATATAAATATTATTAATTAAATATATTAAATAATATAATTTTAATAAAAAGGGCCTATTAAATTATTTAAGAAATAAAATATTATAAAGAAAGAAGATAATAAGTAGGAGTTTTTAACTATAAAAGGTTTCTCTTATATCCTATTATAATAGGTAATAATAGGTCTATTACTATCTTATTAAAGAGGAATATCTTAGCGTAAAAGACTATCCTTATTAATATAAATAATATTAGAATAGGTATATAAATAAATAATTAATTAATTAATTAATAATAAATAGATTATATTATCTTTATTATTATTTAAGAGGATTATATTCTTATTTACCTTATTTTATAAATACTTTATAATATCCTCTTATCTATCTTTACCTTAATTAAACTATATTAATATATAAAGATTAAAGTTCTTTAAGGGAAATATTAATATTTAGCTTAAACGCGTTATTTATTAAATACCTTTAATAAGAGGGCCTTAAAATAAGTAATCTATCTTCTTATTTAAAGATGTATATTCCTTAATTATATAATAAATTACTAAAAGTAGGAAGTAAATTATCTTAAAATAAAAGGATTAAAAAAGGTACTTTATAATTAATAAGAAGTCTAAATTAATAGATATCTTTTTATAAAATATTTTAATAATTATATTAATAATAATATTAATTTAAAACCTTATATAAAATTAATAAATTAAGGTTAATATAAGATTTAATTATCTACTTTCTTTAATAATAAACCTCTAGATTATCCTTATTATAATATATAAAGATATATTTATTTAAAAGTTATATAATAAGTTTAAGTAATTACTTAATACTTAAATAATAATAATATAGATTAACTAATATTTTAATCCTAAATATAGTATAGGTTTAAAATAAACATATATTATTATAAAGTTACTATTACGTTAATATCTCTTTATAATATTAATAATTAAATATATTTCTATTTTTATTAACCTTTTATACCTTATATTCCTTTAAGATATTATTAATATTTAATTTATAATTATAATATTATTTTACCTTTTTAATATAATACTTATATACTTTAATTATTATATTATTAAAATTAATTAAATTATATTTAAATTAAGATATATTTTATTTATTATTATTATTAATAAATATTAATATTTATAAGTATAATATAGCCTTAAATAAGATAGCTTTATAACTTATTATAAAAGTATTATATATTTCTTTATAACGCCTTAATTAAGTTTATAAGAAATTATACTCTTACTCTTCTTTATAATTAGGTACCTCTATTATTAAATTATTATTATAATAAAGTAATTATAGACTTTAAGCTCTTAAGTTATCTCTATTTAAGGATAAAGAAATAATATTATAAGTAGGTTAAGCGTAAGCTATATACTTTAATATAAATAAGGTTCTATTAGGTCTTAATTACTAAATTAATAATAGAATTCATATATTATCCTTTATATTAATAAGAATATAAGCCGCTTCTATTAATATAGTATATAAATATAAGAATTTATAATATAATATATCCTCTTTATTAATTATATTTTTATAAGCTCTTTATTAGATTTTTTATTAATAATATAATTATCTTATTTCCCTTATTTTAAATTTAAATTTATTATATTTAATTATAGCCTTTACTTTATAACTATCCTATTCTTTTAAATATAGGAATTATTATTATTATACTTACTATTATAATTAATACTATTAAATATATTAAATAGATTATAAGTATTATTAGTCTATTTAAAAGATTAGCTCTTATTATAAATAAGGGAATTATTATAAGTATAGATATTATATATAAGATTATAAATAATTTAATCTTCCTTTACGTTTATTTATCTTTATTATAATAAGCCTCTAAGATATTAATATCTTAATTAGGTTAAATACTCTTTAATCTTATAAAATAAGTATTTATTATAAAGAAGTAGATATTAAGGAATAATAATATAATAAGTTAATTATTTTATGAAATATTATTTAAGAAAGTAAGAGGTATATAATATATTTTATTTAATTAAAAGAAAAATAAGGGGTAGAGATTTAATTATTTATTATATACTCCTTATATATTATTATTACTACTTTTAAGTTAGAATATATTAAATTTAATAAAAATCTTATTTTATATATAAATAGGCTTATCTAATATATTTAATATATTTAATAAGATTTAGCGCGTAATTCTTATATCTTAATTACCTAAATCCCTTAGAAATTATTAAATATTTACTTAAAATTTATAATAATTATAATTACTTTAAAATACTTATTCTCTTATTATTATCTCCTTATTATTTTAAAGCTTTATTTTATATTAATATATAACTTCTTTATATTAAAATACTTAATTTTAATTATTATATATAATAGGTAGCTTAAGATAGTACTTTTTACTTTATTTTAAATTATACCTCTTACCTAATATTCTCCCCTTTATTATAAGATAAATACCTAAATTATAAGTAAATATTATATTATTAATAATATCTTCGCTAGTCCCTCTTTCTCCTTAATTACTTAATATATAATTACCTTATAATTATCTATTTTAAAATATAATTTTATAAACTTATAAATTATTATAAATTATATATAACTTAATATCTTAATATTAATATAAATATAATAATTAATAATATAATAAAGATAATATTATATTATATAATTTCTAGGAGGATAGAAGGTATTAATATATTTATTAATATATAAGCTATTTATAATAATTATTTCTAGATTACCTTAATATAAATTAAATTCCTTAAGAAGGAATTAATCTCTTTATAAATAAAGGAGTATTATTAGTAAAAGAGAATTAATAAAATATATTAATATATTATTTATATATATTTAGAAGTTATAACTTAGGATATTACTTTCATCTTAAGTAATACTCCCTTTATTTATAATATTATTATTAATAATACTTAATTAATCTATTAAATACTTAAGATAACTATTAGAGTTATATAATAAGAGGAGGAAGGATAAAATTATCTAACTTATCTTATTAATATATTTTAAATCTTAAATTATCAAATAATTAATTATATCTAAATTTTAACTTAATTATTTATTATTATTATCCTCTTATTATTCTAACTTTAGCCTTATAAATTTAATAAATATAAGATTATTATAAATTTAATCTTATTAGCCTTCTCTTATTTATAAGATATCTTCTTCTACTTTTTTAAACTTTTAAATATAGGTATTTTTACTCTTTTAGACTTTTATATAAAAATTAAGGATATAGAGGTTATAAATAAAATATTATTTATAAGTGTATTATATTTTTATAATAAATATTAGTTATTATTATTTCTTATTTATCTCCTATAATTTGTAAGTTATATAATAGTAGATATAAAGGTTTATATTATTAATTATAAGTTAATATTATATTATTTTAGAATTTTTTTAGAATTTTTTTAGCTTATACCTATTAGAGTTTAAATATTTATTAGCTATTATTAATTATCTTTAAGTAAAGCTTACTATTTAATAAGTAATTAATAATAAAAAGTAATTAATTAAGCTTTAATAAATATATTTTAATAAATATATATTTTTAGAATTAAATATTTATATATTTTATTCCCTTAATTTATTTAGGCTTATAAAATATAAAATCTTAGGTAATATTAAATCTAATATCTTCTTATAAAATTTATATAAATAGATTAAAGTATAAGTTATTTTATAATAATCTTATTAATAGCTTTATTAAATATAATTAAGTCTTAAGGCCTATATATCTTAATCTTCCCCCTATTCTTCTTATAATAGTTAATACTTATATTATTAAATATAATATTATTAAATATAATATTATATAATTAAAGTATTAATATTATTCTTCTTATAATTATCAATTTAATATTCTTATTATTCTTATAACGCCTTCTTTACTTTCTATTATTATTATATTTCTAAGCCGGATTAATATTATTAAAATTATTACAAAATTATTATATAACTCTTATAAAGGCGGGTTATAACTCTTTCTTTATAATAATATTATTAATTTTATCCCTTAAAGTCTTATATATATTAATCTCTACCTTTAATATTATATATATTACCTTATATATCTTATTATTAATAGTAAGACTAGTATAAATTTAATTATTTACTTAATAATTAATCTTTAATTCCTTTTAGATCTCTTCTTATAAGGTATTTAGAGTAATAATAATATAAATTAGAGAGTATTATAACCTAATCTCCTATTTAAATAATAGGATAATTAAATATTATATTTACTTATATATATAATTTTTATTATAATATCTTTTTTATAGACTTTATATAATTTATTATTATTATTATTACCTTTATAAATTATAATATATAGGCGTTTAACTTAAGAGAAACTAAGAAGTACAGGTAAAGTAATATTAAACTTATATAAATTATATAATTAAAACCTTATATATCTTATATATCTTATATATCTTATATCTCTTATATATCTTATATATCTTATATATCTTATATATCTCGCTTATATCTCTTATATATCTTATATCTCTTATATATCTTATATCTCTTATATATCTTATATATCTTATATATCTTATATCTCTTATATATCTCTTATATATCTCTTATATCTCTTATATCTATTATTCTTAATATAATATAATAGTTATATAGAAAAATCTAAGTTATATATATTAAGTATATCTTACCTATATCTCTTATATCTCTTATATCTACTATTCTTAGTATAATATAATAGTTATATAGAAAAATCTAAGTTATATATATTAAGTATATCTTACTTACATTTCTTATATCTCTTATATCTATTATTCTTAATATAATATAATAATTATATAGAAAAATTTAAGTTATATATATTAAATATATCTTATTTATATCTCTTATATCTATTACTTCTATTTATAATTAAATACTTATTAATAAAGCCTTTAATATAATTTTATTTTATATATTAAATAATTCTTTTTATTATTTATCCTTAATAATCAGTCCTTTTATACTTTTTTTCTAATATAATTTATTATTTAAGTTTTCTTATTTATAAAATTATTATTATAAAGGTAGTTATATTAATCTTAATTAATAAAATTATTAATATAATTAATATATAAGATATTATTATATCCTACTATTATATATATATTATATAAAATATTATTTAAAATAAATAGATACCTATTTATTTAATTCTATAAAATTATAGTTATAATTATTTATTATTTCTCTACTTTAATTATATTATAAATAGGATTAATATTACCCCTATTTTATATCTTAAATAATTTAATTATAATTTAATTATATCTTAAGAGCTTATATTTTCTATTATAAGTCCTTATATCTTAAATAATAATTAAGAGTTATAATTAACTTATTAATTTCCCTTCCTAAGGATATTTAATATTAAATTAATTAATAATATTAAGATAATATTCTTAAACTTGTATATAATCTTATTATTAATAACCTTTATTTTAGTAATTAATAGAGTAGTAATAAAATTCATTAAATAATTAATTTAAATTAATTATATTTTTATTAGATCTTTTTTAGGTCCTTAATAACCTATAGATTTATATTAGGTAATAAGAAATTTAAGAAGGATTATCTTCTTATATATTATTTATATCTTATATAAACCTAGGATCTACTATCTTTATCTACTCTTATTAAATAAATATAATTAATATATATAAAAAAATTGAAACTTTACTTTTAATAAGAATAATAGATATTATATATTAAGAGTTTAAATTATAATTTAAATAATATAATTATATTTACTCTTGATTATTTATCTTCTATCCTAGCTTACTTAATAGCGTAGTAGTATTAAATTAATTAATATATACCTTATTATTATATTTAATTTAACTTAATAAATAACCTTAATTATACTTCTTAATATTAATTATTATAAGGATATTAAGCTCTTAAGTATTATATTAAAGAAATTATCTCTTAAAAACCTTATATTTATTTATTTATTAAAATAGGTATTTAATTATCTTAATATAGGCTACTTCGCCTATATTAATTATTATATTAAGTAGGCTATTATATTTATATATATAATAGGTATAATAGTTTAATATATATATCTTAAGAAAGTTAAAATAATAATTATTATAATAAGATTATAAATAATCTTTTACTTAATTAAAATTCTTTAAATAATAATTTAAATAGGCTATTATATCTATTATATAAGAGGTATATTAAGTTATTATTATAAAATTTATTAATACTATAATAATAAGTATAACACTTAATTACTTCTTATCTAATAATAGGCTTATTATAAGAAGTAATTATTAAATAATTTCTTTATATTTTACTCCTAATTATTACTTTATCTTATTAAAATAATTAAAGTATTTAAGTTTAAAGAATAATAAGACTTAATAATAGGCTTAATCTAATTAAATTATTATAAATAATTCTAGAAGTACTCTATTTTTAGTCTTTAAATAGGTATATTTTTTCCCTTTTATCTTATATATAAACGCTTTAATTATCTTATTAACTTATATAAATAAGTAGTTTCTAATAACCCCTTTAAATAATTAATATAAGATATTAGATAATATATATTTATATATATTTATAAGATAATATTTTTAAATAAAATTATTAGTAAAGTAGATATATTAATAATTTAATTAAGTATAATACCTATTTTATTATAAAGTATATTAGAGAGTAATTTATAATTTTATTTATTTATAAATTTATATAAGTTAGAATTTATATTAATATAGATCTTCTTATCTCTTTTAAGGTACTTAATAAATAGGATAATATTATAAATTTTTAATATTTATAATTAAAACCTATTTTTTATAGTTAATTAATATTTTAATAATAATAAGATATCCTTATTAGGTTTTCTTATTTATATAAATTATTAAGAAACTATCTCTTATATTTTACTTTAATATTAATTAAAATAAAATATTAATAAAAATAAAATATTAATAATTAATAATTATAATTATATATTAAGTATACTTATACTTTAATATTAGCTCTATTATTATATAATAAACTTTTAACTTAATTTCCCTATTTAACTCTTATAAGATAGGGATTAAATTTAAAAGTATTATACTTAATTTATTATATTATCTTTAAGTCTCTTTATTTAAGTTATTAATTATTATATAAATAAGTTATATTAAAAGGTTATTTACTAAAATTATTAATTATATCTTATCTATTATCAATAAAATTAAGATTATAATAATATTATTCAAAAATTAAGACTTTTAATCCTATTATTAATTTATAATATATATCTTACTCTAGATTCATAAATCTACCTTTATAATAGAAGGATTATTAGGATTATCTATTATATACTTATATATAAGGGCGTATACTAAATTGTTAATAAATAATTAATAGTTAATTAGAAATTTAATAATTTTTATAATATTATAATAATATATAATATATTATTTAACCTTAATATTATTTATATCTACTTTAATCTTAATCTTTAATTTAATTTATTTATTATTAAAAATACTATTTTTTATTATATTTAATATATTTAATTATATTATATTACTCTTAAAATTAATATATTCCTATAATAGATAGAGTTATAAATTATTAAAGAAATTATTTATATCCCCTTAAGTATACTCTACTTATAAAAGCTATTAAATAAGAGTATAATCTATCTTATTATTAAAGGAAAAGAATAAGGGGTTTAATATATATTAATATATTATAAGAAGCTCTAATAAAAGTAATTTATTAACTCTTTTATTAATAATATTTTAAAAGGTCTTTATCTTAATAATTATATAAATAGAGAATTTCTTTAATCTCTTTTTACTTAATATACTTTATTTACTTAAAGCGTCTTTTATAATATCTTTTTTCTTAAGCTCTTTATTTATTAATTTTAAAATAAATAATTCTTTAATTATAACTTTTATAAGGATAATATTTTACTTAAGAGGTAATATTACTTAAAGGTTTATTTATAAGAGAATACTTAAAGCTATTTTATATTATCCTCTATATTTATTAATATATTTTAAGAAGGCTTAATTAATCTTTATAATAAAATTATAACTATTATATATTTAATTAACTATTTAAGAGGAATTAATATAAGTATAAAAGAGTATAAGGTATTATATAATTAAGCTTTTACCTTCTTTAATTAAATTTATTAATTAAAGGGAATTAAAATAAGCCTCTTAATAAAAACTTTATTAAGTAAAATATTTTAAAATAATATTTTAATCCTTCTTTATAAATTAAATAATATATTATAAACTTGAAATAAGATCTTATTTATTAATTTTAATAGAATAATATTAATTAAAAATATATATTTAAATTATAACTTAATAAGAATTATGTAAATTAATTAAAGAGTAGTTATTAAATTATATTAATAAATTAAAAATTATATATATTTAATTTATTTAGCGGCTTATATATTTAAGTAGTATATTAAACTATTATTTAAGATTTTATTATATCTCTTTAATAAGTAGCCTTTTTTATAATAGTAATAGTATAAGTTCTATTATTAAACTAAATAAAAAATATACCTTTATTTTAAGTATAAATATTACTTTTAAGCTATTTATAATAATTATATATTATATTATTATTATTATATTATAATAGGTATAAGTTTATAAAATAGAAAATAATACTCTTTTTTATTAAAGGTTAATATAAAATCTTTTAAGCCTAAAGTATTAAGATATACTTAAATTATAAATTATAAATTAATATTAATTTAAATTAATTTTAATATATATAATTTTAATATTTTATAAAGAGGATTAAAAGCTATTTTTTAAATTATAAATATCTTTAATTTTATATATAATAAGAGTATCTTATTATAATACCTTATTATTAATAATTAATTTTTAGCGCCTCTTTAACCTTTTAAAAGTTTCTCTATTAAAGATTTTAAGTAATAATAATAAATAAGTAATAGTAATAGTAGTAGGTAAGTAATAATAATAGTAGTAGTTAGGTAATAATAATAGTAATAGGTAAGTAATAGTAATAATAATAGGTAGGCTTAAAAAGAGGTAGTTTATAAAAGGAATAAATAGAATCTCTCTAATATTTAATTATAAGCTTAATCCGACGAGTTTAATAAATATATCCTTCTTATTAAGCTTTATTCTATTAAAGCTACGCGTTTATTAAGCCCTTATAATATAAATATTAGATATTACTAGCTTAAATTAATTACTAATAAAAGTTAATTTAAATTAGGAAGTTTGAAATAATAATATATATTATTAAACTATATATCTTATTATTATAAAGTATATAATTATTTTATAATATATACTATAAATTTTATTATATATATATAATAGTAATATTAATAGGTAAGTAATAATAATAGTAATAAGTAAGTAATAAGTAAATAATAGTAACAATAATAGGTAAGTAATAATAATAGGTAGAGTCCTAAATTATTAATAGTTAAAAAGTAAAAATTAAAGGATACTTATAAGAGTTAAACCTAGGGCGTTAGAATAGACTAATAATATAAAATATAATAATAGATATAATAGAAGTAGAAGATATATTAATTAGCTATTAATTTCTAGTAATTTCTATATATATTATATATATTTAATATACCTTTTTATAAATATAGATTATTTATTTATTATTAAGATTACTTAGCCTTATAATTATAATTAAGGATTAAATATATATAAGGTATAGATTTTCTATATTAAATATTTATATTAAAAATTTATTCTTAATAATAATATACTTTATAAGATATTAATATTAAGATTAACTCTAATAAAAATGTTAAGATATATATATTTAAGGTACTTAATAAGATTATTAATATTAGAGAGAAGACTAATATCTTTATTTACTATTAAAAGTAATATAATATTTATATTAATAAATAGTAGTTTCTTCGTTTAAAGACTTAAAAGTAGAATATACTTTTTCCTATAAAGCTAGCTATTATAGCCCTTATTAAAAAATATCCTTATAAGCTTAATAAGAAGTAGGTATA
>JAABUL010005236.1_pt1 | contig 16379 bp, 18 predicted proteins | sample 5559151 | NCBI WGS metagenome assembly JAABUL01 (sample SAMN10711876, study PRJNA513368) | rock metagenome | isolation source: Antarctica rocks | place: Antarctica: Victoria Land, Pudding Butte sud | reverse complement strand
GAGGGGGCAGCCGGGGTGGGCGGATGTGAGGGGGGTGGGTGGGGGGAAGGGGGCGGTTGTGATGGCGTTGCCGGCGGGGAGTGGGATGGCGGGGGAGTGGGGGATGGGGGTGGGGAGGGGGGTTGGGATTGCTGTGGCGTAGTTTGGGAAGGTGAGGTGGGGCGTTGTGGTGCGCACTATGTGGAGAATGTGACCGGGATGGGCATTGGAAACGAACACTCACGACGTGAATATTTAAATGGAATGGGCAGACCAAGGTATTCAGTCGTGCAGGGTGAGGAGACTCTACGGTGGCCGGTCCTCTCGGCTTAATTGACGACTGGAGCTCGATGTCCCAATGCGGCTGCCCGCTGTTGTTGGTTCATCCGATTGACATCTTGCAGGTATTTGGTAAAGTCCCTTCCAATCTCCAGCACATCTCTGACATGCTTTTTCGAGATAGTCTCGCTCATCTGGGCGGCGATGGCAAGTGCTGTTCTCACACTGTTGCGGATTTGTCGTCCGTTGAGATTGCCATTCTTTTTGATATCTTCGTCGACGAATTCTAGAATACTCATCTTCTCGGACTTTTCGATGTTCAGATCTTTCACAAAGATCGTCCATACTTCGAGCTGGCTTTTGGCATCCAATTCTGGTAGTCCGATGGTGACGTGTATGCGGCTTTGGAATGCTTCGTCCAGGGAGCCTGGGCGGTTCGTGGTGAGGAATAACACCCCGTCGAAGTATTCGAGCTCTCTCAGAAAGACGGATACCAGGGCGTTTCTTTTCAAGTCATGGACATCTCGCTCTTGCAGGAAGACGTCGGCTTCGTCTAAGAGAAGGACGGCGTTCCAATTGACCGCATACTCGAACACATCCTTGAGCCTTTTTTCCAAGTCATCCGGTTCCGTACCTAGGTCCCCGCAGGTGACCATGTATAGGGGTCTGTTCTCTTTCTCGGCAACACATTCTGTCACTAGTGGTCAATACTGGACCGTAAAGCCATATTTCCCCCAAGACTTACCAGCAGTAAGCGTTTTTCCTGTACCTGGTGATCCATGTAGCAGGACAATGAGACCACGTCCCTTGCCTTGGATAAGGTCACCCGATGTAGGCTCTTTACTCAAGTGGGCTCTGACCATAGCCTTCACGACAGTCTTGTGTTTGCCCTTAATGACAAGCTTCTTGAAGGCATCTTCTCTGAATTTTACGGGTCCCAATTGAGATACCTTGACAGATTTCCAAGACTTGTCACGTAGTGAAAATGCCCGTACTTGGGTAGGGCAGCAGAGCATTTTCTCTGTCTCGCTGAAGGCATGCCTGTCACTTTCTTCTTCAGATGCTTGGTCTTCGTCGCTGTATGCTGAATTCCTCCCTGAATCCTTCCGAAAGCTTGGGATAGATCGAGGCTGCACTTGCGCAAAGCCATCGAAACGTCGCTCGCGGTCCTGCGCCCGGCTGCTAGTAGAGTAATCGATCATGACTCTATGGCCATCCTAAAAGATCCACAATTGATCAGTGGCTTCTTGGACTCCGAGGTGACTTGCGCACCTGAGGGGTTGTCGTCAGCCATGCTGTTCCAAAATAGCTCTGAAAATGACCCCTATCTCTGTACTCCCAGTATCTCTGACCCCGCGCAATCAAGAGCTCCCTTTGGGAAGCCTCCTCTGGTAGATAGCCTCCAGCAACGACATCGAGGTCCCTGATAGCCTGCGTCCCAGTATAGGGTGGTACATGGAGCAGTCTGTACGACTCCACTAGCTTGTTCCCTTTGGTATTGAAATGAACCCAAGAGCACTCGATTTCCATAGGTGTGAAGAGACCTTTCACTTTGTGCGATCGATGGAACCCGACCACTCGGTTTACTCGATAGGCACTCAGTTCGTCATCTTCCTTGGTATAGACGATAGTGCCCGGTGAATATAATAGCCATAATTCATTAAAGCCAATATCTTTGATATTGTTTTCTGTCATTCGATTTATTGTTTCACCCACTTTCGGCCATTCATCTCTCACAAATCCAAGTAAAAGTCCGAGATGTCTTTTAGACTCATCTCTGAGTCTACTGTGTTCTTCGTGCAGCTGATTGTAATGGTGGAAGATCATCATGTACGGCTCGTAGAAAATGACTTCTTCTCGGCGAAGGGTCTCGAGGGCAACGTGAGGATAATTACGGATGACCTTTTGCAACGTTTGTACGAGAGGCGTTGAATTGACCTCTAGCCTAGTGGTGATATGAACCCTGTCCTTGTTGTACTCGCTGTAACTGATCAGGACATGACCAGTTCGCGTGATTCCCCTCTTCTCGGGCTTGTCATTGAAAGCTGATGCGTTATCTACCAACTCCCGTGGTCCGTCCTCGCTTTCATTGACGATCTCTTTCCAGCGCTTGACTTCAACTATACAATTGCCTGCAGCATTTTCGTAAGGTTCCGGTCTACTATCATGAACGCTTGCAACACTTGATTCTAGAATTGGTGAACCAGGTGTCGAGAGATCTGTACCGCTTCGAAGAATGTTTCGGAGCGACGCAACAGTCTTTTCTAGATGACCCACATATGCCATTAGAGACGCCTGATCTTCCAGGTGGCTGTACGTGGTACGCATAATTGCATCGCCAATGTTCTTCTCTCCCATACCGAGCCTCCCAATATAATTTAGATCAGCATCTTCCATGATTTGAATCAGAGACTCTTTGAGCCCTGCAACGGTCAAAGGTTTTCGCCCATGGATAGATCTTTCCTCGAGCGAGGCACCCGCAACCATTGACTCCGCTGGTAAGGCTCTGCTCTGCTCATCGATTCGAAGTCCGTTGTGCACTCGGCCATCAAGTCGATTGCTGGTCCCGGGACGATTATCAATTGCTGCCTTGTCAGACACGTCAGACTTTGAGAGGGCCCTTGAGTCTGAGGCCAGTTCGGTGTTACCATTGTGTGGAGCACCATCCATCGCAGCACTCAGTGCAATGCCGTGTTCTATCAAGAAGGGGGCGGGAGCTGTAATGGTCGAAATGCAAGTGTGAGATTTTGTGTTTGACACGATAAAGCTCTAGGAAACAGCCGGTTTCCAAGGCATTTGGTATCTCAGCTGCGCAGCCTCGTCTGCCGATCCCACCCACACCTCCACGGCATATGCGCGTCGGGTCCAAGGGCGAATCATGGCTGATGGAAGGATCTGGCGCTTTATGATTCGCCCTCGTCCATTTTCTCGACCCACCTAAGGAGCCCTGATTTGCAGAGGGGTTCAGACCGAGAGCGCAGACTCTAAGTACCTTTTGGCCCGAACCCATCTACTTTTTCCCATGCATCGTCACTGCGTTGTCGCAGCTCTAGATGTCCGTGCCACAGACACACACCAGACAAGTTGGATGCACTGTGACGGTCTATCTGAACCGAATGGATTATCGTGTAATACTTCAGAAGCGTGAAGGAAAGCGTACTAGAATGGTAGCGCATGTATTGCCGTAGAGTAGTGGATGCAACGCTAAACTTCATTCGTGCCGCTAGTCGCTCAGTTTTCAGCTTGGCTTGACTGCTCCGAATGCCAATCAGCCTCTCGAATCTGTTCCTCTATTTTACAGATCTTTGCTGACGTGCAGCTCACATTCTCGTGCAATGCGGCTCAAAATGCAGCTTGAGACCGCCGAATGCCCGATGCCGTCGATCATGACCAATTCTTCGCAGCCTCGCAAGGGCTGCTCCACGATCATCTGGTACCCACTGCGCCCCCAGGAGGTATTCAAGGCATCTACAATAGCCCCAGCTGGCTACAATGACTACAGACAGCGTCAGCGAGAGTGCAGCGGCGACTCTTCTCGAACTGTCTGCCTTTGGAGATCGTCCCGAGCATGTTGGAACGGGGCGGGTACCCGTGAGAGGGGAGCTCTATTGTAGCACTGCATTGCCAAACGCCCAGCGTATGGGAACATCTGGGAATGAATTCAAGGAGTTGGGATTCAAATCGCGTGATAATGGTCAGGACGAGCTGTGGACCGGGCGTACTTGGACGAAGGCGATCAGGTACACAACACCCATTGATCTGTCATTATACGCTGACCACAACAGACAGGAATTAAGCGAATCTATGGAAACCCTCTCCCATCGAGTCAAGCAGTTCCAGAAAGAGGCCTCCGGATCTCAAAAGGCAGAGCTCAAGGCGGCTGAAGATGACTTTCATACCATCCTTCAACAAGCGAGCCAGAAACAAGAAGCCAAACTTGCAAATCAGAAGCAGATACCTAGCTGGAAGTCCAAGATACAGTCAGGCCTTGCCACATTCAGCGAAACAGCCTATCATTATCAAACGATCTTTGATGTCTTGAACAACCAAGCTCCTGAATACACAACAGCCATTTGGGGTGCAATCAAAATACTGCTCGTTGTTACTGTCAATCATGAGAAGCTCAAGCAAGGAGTTCTATCCAATATTGAAAAAGTTGGGAAACAATTCGCCTTGATGAACGTCATTGTTGATCTGCAGCCATCGGAGCAGATGGTCAAGACGGTCACCACGGCATACAGTGATTTCATCAAATTCCTGAAAAAGGCTGTCAAGTACTATACCCAATGCAGAGGCTGTACGTATGGATCTGCATGAATCCTCACACTCGATGAGCTAATCAGGATACTGTCAGGGAGAATGATAAACACGGTTGCCAGACCATGGGAGACTCGATTCGAGCCTATAGTAGGCAGTATCGAGGAGCATGTAGAGAAGATTAGATGGCTGGCAGACGTTGGGCATATTGCTGTCTCTACGAAAACTCAACAAATGACTGGAGATCTTGGGAAAGGCCAGGCTATCATCTACCAGACCCAACAACTTCTTGGTGAGAGTCAATGGGAAATCTACGAAGAACAGTAAGACACTTCTCTGAGTTACGTCCTCCAGTGTTCAAAAAGACTCTGGGAATCTTGCCTTTGTCACGTGCCTTCTGTTGCTTGCCACCTTCAACGAGTGGCTCTGTATCTCAAGCAAAAATGCCCTAATGACCTCTCCCTTACTGACCCGTTACTGTTGGTCGGCTTCGCGATTTGGAGCGGTCCTTTGTTGGAAACCCTTCTACATCATTACATTCTTTGTGGCTTCGTTCGATGCCCTGATGAATTGCTGATCTCGAAATGTGCGTAGGAAAAACGCACAATCGCAGCACTCTGATCAGATAGGGGCTCTGCGCGAGCGCTTCGATGTGTTTCTGGAAACATATGGCAGCCGGTTAGGATCTCTGAATGACAAAACACAGATTTCAGTGGTGGATGCGCAGGAAGATACAGTAGCAGTGGGTAAGCAGAGAGTTTTAGAGGGGTCGAGAGCGAGCTGACGCCAACGTCCAGAGTACATGGAGTCACTTGAGGTACCGACGAAGCAAGTAGAGCTCGAAGAGAGGACGGAGGACTTCCTGGCACACTATGCAAGACCGCAGAACAAGATTCAAACATTTCGGGATGAAGTATTTCCCATGCTTTACCAGAGCTTGCAGCGTGGCCTTATGCTCGATGGAAATCAATCAGCTAGTGTAGCTAACATACACCACCGGATCTAGGTGATGGCCTGGATCGAATCAGCGCACTCAGAGCTTCTCTGGATCGAAGGCTTTGCGGTCATTGGGTGCTGTGACTGGACAACAGGTTTCGCGTTGAACATCGAGAGCGCAGCAAGACCGTACGCCAGTATCACCGTCCTCCGCTTCTTTTGCAGTGAACAGACCACGTCGAGCGTCTTCGAAGGGCCGGAGGTGGTCCTCCAATCGCTGCTCTTTCAGCTCATCGACAGACATTATACAAAATTCTCTTGGCTTCTATGTCGTAAACATGGGCTCACACGACAACGTTTTCAAGATTCACGAACGGACATGGAGAAATTCGTCGCTTTGTTTCATGACTGCCTTGGGATCGCTCAGGTGCCATGCCTCTATATTATCTTGGACAACATCGATGCTTTATGGAACAAAAGCTGTACTGGGGGTGAAGGCATTGAGAAGATCGACGTGCTATTTAATGGCTTGGGGAAACTCCTCATTGGCAATGAAGTTCTATGCAAACTCCTGATAACATCTCGGCTACCCAATGCACTGACGCATCTCTCAGCTCCTCAGTTTTCAGATCCGATGGGACAGAGTCTTCTTGATCAGTTGAGCCATAATATTGTAAGGATACCACAAGGAGCGCGACAAGGTGTCGAAATTTTCGGGCGACCCAAACAAATCCATCGCATTCCTATTCGTCGGAAAACAGCATCGCGGACAATACCTGCCCCAGAGTCGCTCCTTGAGATGCAGGATGAAAGCGGGGACGATCAAGGCGGCCCTATTTCTGATAGTGATGAGGTGCCGATGGAGAGCCCATCATGGAAAGACAGTGACGATGAGGATTCCAAAAATGAGCTACTACAGCACAGCAAGGATTATGCCAAGTACCTAGACAGTTCTGACGAGTACTCGGGAAAAAGTGAAGACGATCTCGGGCACAGCCTCGAGCTCAAAAAGAGAACAATTCTAGCAAAAGACGAGAGTGATGTGGAAGTTGACATAGAATTACTACCTCAACGTTCTGTTGACTTTGGGAAATTGGTTGACGAGGGCAACGAGACCTCTGCGGAAGCTCGAACAGTGTTGCATTCGGATGCACAAGAGTATGAACCATCATCACAAGCGGGAACCGATTCTGATGAATGCGACATAACTTTGGATTGAGCAAGTATATCGGGGATCCCCTGAACAATCCGATCACTCGACCGCACTTTCCTTACTTCATACCGAGATAGCCACAAGCCGATATCCTGTTACTGTCATTCCTTCTTTCCTTGCTTTCAAGCCCTGCACTTATTGCTACTGGAATTATGACGAAAATGATATCGATTGACCTAGAAGCTTAGATCTAATGTTCCAAGATGTTTGTATATACCAAACTTGGACGACGCTCCCAATCTCTTTCCCAAGCTTCGTCTGTCTAAATATATCTACTGAGGATATGCTTGATTGGCCCCTAGGGATACTGATTTTCGATCAAAGCCTCTGTTCCACTTAGACTACGAGTCTGCAGTCAGCGTTGAATATTCCCGGTATAGCCGTCACTGTCGTTCTCCGGTCCGCACGCACCATTCCTTCGTAGCTAGACTGGGTTCGGAAAGCCATAACTTCATGGTCGTCCGGTTTCTTAGTCTTGTTCGCATCCCATCATGCTGAGGTGGCCTTCGTGGGGCTAAGGCAGGATGCCACACTTGGGCCGTTCAAAACATTCAGGACCCAGCGACGACTATGCGTCCGGCTCTCGAAGTCGTCTTCCTAGACATCTGTCAACATCGTTCATAAGCTGTTTCCGCTCTGCAGGTCCTCCCGCTTTCAGCCTTGGCGGCTGTTATGAAGACCAATCAGATCTATCCTTCCAAGCGCGAAACAATATACGCGACCACTAGCGATCGAATTGTTTCCGCCAAGTGGTTTCAACATTAGCAAAACAGTATTGAACAGGATCCGGTGCGCCATGATGATGAATCAGGCTAAATTTGGTCATCAAGCAGCCGTTGGACCGATGAAACACCGTTTTAAAGGCCAAGCACAGGTGTTGAGACGGTATGTAGTCAAAACATGGCTTGGTTGAAAGCGCTGAATGTAATGATCCTGTAAAGGACAATGATACTCCCGGGGTAGGACCATGTTTCAAGACGAGGACCAGTGGCGAAGCCCTCTCTGCTTGCTATAAAGGTGATGCATCCCACAACTGCAACCTTCTATCCCATACTTATCACGATCTGCCAACTACTTTCCCTCCCGGATCCCGTCAGAGCATTGCCTCCCTCCTCATCACCGCCAAACATCCCCAAACCTCTAGAAACAACCACAACTCTCTACCCAAAATGCGGTCCACAACCTCCCTCGCAGCAACCGGCTTAACAATCAGCGTTCTGATCCTATCCGCAACAACCACGCCCCTCCAAGCCCGTCAATCCAAATACGTAAGTTCCCACCCTCCACGCGCAACACCAAACCAATTCTAACCATAACGCAGAGCATTTCATGCCCCGAAGACGCCGCCGGTGACGAATACGTCCAAAGCATCCCTCACGCCGGCCAATCGACCCTCCAAGGCTGGTGCACAAGCCAAGCCGTCTCCCTCGCCTGCGATGCCAGCGGTAAAAAGATCACTACAGCCAACGACCCTTTGAAAGACTCCCATTGCGATGTCTGCGTTTGTAATCTCGATGCACCGCCTGCTCCACCTTCCGAGCAACCTCCGCGTGTAGCACCATAGCCACATCCATATTCACCACCAATTTTACCTGCACCTCCGCCTATAGCACCACCTCCACCTCCACCTCCACCTCCGCCAATGGCACCACCTTCCGAGCAACCTCCGCGTGTAGCACCACAGCCACATCCATATTCACCACCAATTTTACCTGCACCTCCGCCTATAGCACCACCTCCACCTCCACCTCCACCTCCACCTCCACCTCCACCTCCACCTCCGCCAATGGCACCACCTTCCGATCAACCTCCGCCTGTAGCACCACATCCACCACACCCACATCCCCATCCAATCCCATTTCCACCTCCACCTCCGCCTGTAGCACCACCTTCCGATCAACCTCCGCCTCCACCTCCACCTCCACCTCCGCCTGCACCACCTTCCGATCAACCTCCGCCTGTAGCACCACCTCCACCTCCACCTCCGCCTGCTGCACCAAATCCATAGCAACCTCCACCAATGGCACATGCTTCCCCAAAACCCGCCTGTATCGGCTATATGAAACCGAAGCCGGGGGACACTTCCAGGACGCCCCCGGCGACGTTGCAGGATTGGTGTTTGAGACCGGCTGTGAATACGGTTTGTGATCCGGGTGTGAGTGTGCGGGGGGATGATACCGAGGGGGTTTGCAAGAGCGCTTGTACTTGTCCGTGAGGTGGGGGAGGGATGGAGATTTGTGTTGTCGCGGGGGAGCATTTTGTATAATAGAGTTGTGCGATGTGTAAAAGAGCGTGGAATTGTACTTATGCGTTCCCATTACCGCTGTTATCAAGGTTCAGTAATGATCATAGAAAGGTAGGAATATCTGAGGATTGAATACTCGTGAGATAATGAAGCGGAAAGCTGAAGTCTTTGTAGCCTTCACCAATTCCAGCTCTGCCTGGAGGGCATATATATACCCCACTCTATATCCTGAATATTCACAAACAGCCAGATATGTTGTAGAATAGAGCAGATCTCAGACCAAGGGGCTGAACCTTAATGACAGATGGAGGATACGGGTCAAATGGCGGGCCTTACTCTTCACCTGCATCGATTATGGTTTTAAGAAGGGATTGCACTAAGGTTATCCTCGTCTACGAAAGTGAGCGGATCGTGTCTTTGGCTGCCGACGCGCAGAGTCTACTGGCTGCGTAGCGCTGGGATTCATGTAAATAAGTGAGTCTTGTTCATATGGTGACTCTCGAACATGGTCCATGGTCCATGGTCTTGTCATACTCGGTCCGCAGTAGAGTACGCACGCGACTGAAGTATGAGCTTGCATTCGTGCACCCTAGTAGTGATAATTCGCGCCGTTGGTGGACCGCTGTGAGCGTTATCTGATATAGCCCGGTCAAAGTCTGTCCTCACTAGTATCCGGCGAACACGCCCCTCGAGACAATTTCTACCGCGGAGCGTTCCGGCATGAGGTCGTCGAGATCTGCGAGCAGGAGAGGTAGCCGCTGGGTCTTCCATGGCCGTACTCACAGGCGTCTGGTCTGAATGATGGTGGCGGCGAGAGAGAGGTAACCGGCAACCCTTAGGCTGAGCGGATAAGCTAACCAACCCCATTCAACCACCACAAACACCGTCTCGCTATACACCGTTGTGGCTTTGACGGGGTTGGCTACGCTGACTGAATATATGCAGAGAGAAAGAGTCTGCAATATTCTGGCAGCGTGCGGTGATAGTCTCGGTAGACTTACTGGCCTCCCAAAGCGCTTGTCTCCCCATAATAACATGTCCAATATTCCGTTTGTTCGATAAGTCCTGTCTGCAACCTCCTCAGCCGGATGGTTATCCAGTATGTCTGAGTCAGCGACCGGCATCAGCAACAATACGAAGTATCCCACAGCCTGAGATCCAACGAAAACCCTAGTGCCATGCGTCATGATTGCTTCCAGGTTCTTGGAATCATCACCAGGAGTGTCCTGCATGGGCGGCAGCATCTCCACGTATGAGCATTGTTTGTACGATATCATTGGCTATTGTCGCATGATATTTTTGTAGGCAGGATTGAAGCTGACAGCTGTATGCGACGAGCAGAGCATCCACTTATGTGCGGGAGGAAAATTCATTGGAAATTTTTAGATACCATCTGGAGATATGACCATCAATATCAGCTTGCCGAATGCAGATTGCGGTTCTCCGTTCGGCGTATCGCTGGACACGTCGGTGAAAATAGTATAATCAAGCAGGCCTTTCGGGCTCGCGGACGTTACTGGCGCGACCCCAGCATGACCGCAGCATGTTCAGTCGTGAAGTTCACGGTCTTACTCATGGCGTAGGCCATATTGCGGTTGCCGGCGACGAAGCTCGTGACGAAGCTCGGACTCCTGCAATTGCAACCTTTGATATTCCTCAAAGAGCTCTTGATGCAATCTTTCTTGACTATTGAGACTGGATCTACTTCCACCAGGTGTGGATTGGTCAAGAGGACCTGAGGTAGAGGGTGCCTGTACTGAAGGGGTTGTTAGGATTTCATGTCCACCTGACCCAAGAGAGACTGTGGCAGGTGTCGTAGTCTGTTGATAGGGGTCGAACCGAGTATTTTCATTGACGAGAGAATCTTGTGATAGAATGCAAGGACAAAAGCCAGAGGAATCAGAGAAAGGAGACGCGCCGCGCGAGGCGAGGACTTCGGCTGCACTGGGTCGCGCTTTACGCTCATAAGCAAGCATTGTTAGCATTGTCTCTTCAGTGAGCAACCACTCTGACGTGATGCTCATAGAGCTATCCTTTCTCAAGTCCTCGTGAATTTGTTTGAGTGCTTTACTGTAACAAAATTCATCGTTGTGGAGCCCTTTGATGTGCGCCGCCGGACCGCACCTCTCGCGTAATTCTTTAATGCTACCACCGCCGTGGACTGTCTTCATTTCCAGGAACACTAAGCCAAGAGCAAAAACGTCAGTCCCAGGACCGTGCTTCCCGAATTCATCTGTAGAGAAACACTCAGGGGCTCTATAAGCAATTGTACAGCGAACGTCTGCCCCAGTAGATGTGGTTCCCTCAATTTCAAATAGACCACAAGAGCTGAAATCGGTGAGATAGATCTGATCGCCTCTGTGCACCATATTGCTTGGCTTAACATCTTGATGGCGGATACCTTGGCTGTGGATGTACGCAATGGCTGAAGTGAGGCATTCCACCCATTTAGAAAGCCATGACCGTTTCGTGATTCCTTCCGAAGAACGGAACGGAATCGAGCTTAGCTCATCGAGAAATATCTTCAGATCATTTTCTCCAACGGGAAACATTAGAATCGTGGATGTGTGAGGCTCCAAGTCATAGCTGCCAATGACCTTGGCGATATGTATATGGTTTAATCTGCTCAGAGCGTGGACTTCTTGGTGGATGATCTTGCGATAGCGCTCACGAAAGTCGGAGCCCATCTTGAGAGAAAACGTCTTCCTCACGAAAGGTACAAACTGTTGGAGTCGAACTTCCTCAACAAAACCCATAGAGCCGTGACCAAGGTTGCTGACAGTATGAAAGGGGACGGGGCTCCCTCTAGGGAAGAAGCAATTTCTGATTGGCTCGAGTCCGCAGACGCGGGCTATGAGCCATGCCGGATGGAATAGAGGACTCCACCATGGCATTAGATGATGAGAATTATTGGGGTTGTTGAAGGAATTTGCAGATGCAAGGTTTGGGAATGAAACGTTGAATGGCTCGTATAGGCTCTCCAAGGCCGGGGCATTGGTACGGGTAACGGGAGTTTGTGCATGCCATGCGAACTGGAGTGCGCTTGTTGGAGTGACGGAAATACGAGCCGGGATGGGGAAATTCGGCGGTGCCATTGTTTCAGGATTCTGCACGGAAACCGATGTATAGTTTTCGGATGGTAAATTTCCTTGGGACGTTGATCTCTCAGCATTGGTATGACCTTGAATTACAGGCATATCGTTCACTAACGAAGATGACTCTTTCACGACCATCTTATTCTTGGCGGTCTCCTTCGACATAAGCCCGTTCGCGGACGAACTAGCTTTAGCTTTGATCTGCTTCTGCTTGTTCTCGTCTTTTGCTAGTATCCGTATCATATCATCTGGAACAAGGCCGGGGACCCTGAGAGTCTTCGAAAATCTCTTGAGATCGCTCAAACTGATTATCTTCTGCCTCTTCAACTTCGCGAGTTGCTCCCTTAGTTGCTTGATCGGATCTACGTCTTCATCATCTGTATCCTCATCTGTATCCTCATCTGTATCCTCATCTGTATTCCCATCTGTATCCACCTCGTTCTGCACTGGAGCTGCGTCCATGCCCACTTCTGGCGCATAGGAATATGCTTTTCTGTTCTGGTGCTCGACTGGTAGACCACCAAATGCTTCCTGAGCTCGGGATACTGTGTCCTCACCACCCCTAGCTGGCATTGGCCCACTTTCCTGCATATCCATAACACCACTGTTTTTGTTCACCATCATCTCGGGGTCAAGCCCGGCAGCCTTGTTTGATCGAGTCACAACCTCTGCCCATGAGGAAGGCTTTTGCCTGACGTTCAGGGACAGCGCACTTGGAGATTTTCCAAGCTGTGATGACGGAGGAGAAAGATCGTTGGTCATTTGCAACCCGTTGATTGCCGTTTGATCTTGCTTTCCTGGATCCGTGCTCTTTTCCCTTCTATCACGAGGCTCGCTCGGTGGCAGGCCTGATGGGGTCGCCTTCGGTTTTATGACATCGTCCACAGGTTTTGCTCCGCCACTACTCTTGAGAAGAGCGTCTGTCTCCGCTGGTCTGGATTCGAAGACTAGCTCTTTTGTATCTGTTGGGATAGAGTCCGAGATAGTATCACTCGGAAGAAGACGCCGCTTAGGCGCCTTCCTCCGAGGCATGAGATCTCACGACTCTGGTCTGTAGACATGCAAAAGGTATTGAAGATGATGGAAGATAATTTAAGTTGAAGCATCCTCAGCATTTTAGGCTGATCCAAACAGTTGCGCCAGGAATAACATAAATCCGAGCCCGATAGGTCCCTGGGCACGCTCGGTTCCATCGAAATCTCTCAGGAATTTAGTTCACACATGCTGACATAGATTGATGTTGCCGAAGCTCACAGCCTTTGATTGTGCTGATATGCTCTCCTTAAGGGCTCTATCTACTTGGTGTGGGAGCATCTCGCAGGATAGCGTGCCACTCATGCACGCAGCCTCGATGTAGCCAGCTGCAAACGTTGCCAATGCGCAGCGGCGCTTTTGATAAATTAGTCTTAGGCTCTCAGCCTCATTGAAACATGACCTTGCTGCCTGACACGCATTCCTTGGTGCCAGCTGCTCGCTGGAGTCGTTTCGACGACAATGGATTCCCTGTCAGTCGCGGGTATTGGACTCGGTACCACATCTCTGATCCTACAGATCTTTGCAGGTTGCGTGAAAGGTGAGTCTGTCCGAAGATGTCCTTCATGGAAAGGGTAGCGAGCGATGTTCAAGCTGCCCGCAGGCCCTGCCTTGGCTCATGAAGGGCAGGATACAATCTCTTCATCGATGCAACTGGCATGCCAGAAAACTACCACTATCTCCGCATACGCCTGCGCTTCGAGCAAATCCGACTTCTTAAATGGGGAGAGCAAATAGGACTCGCTGAGGATGTGCTGGGTCGTACCAGCCAGGCTTTATCGCTCAATCGAAACATCATCATCGACATTCTGTTTGAGATTCAGGCAGCATTCCGCAAGTGCGCAAAGGTGCAGGAAACTTATGAGGACCTTGCGCCTGAAGAATTTCAGCCACTTACCCGCAGCGTGGAGGACATTAACAATGGCTTTTCTAAAGGGACAAATGCGTTCTCCAAACGGTTGATGCAACTCGTCGAAAAAGGCCCAGAAGCCACTAAGAGGCTACGATGGGCGGCTATCGACCACATGAAGTTCACCAGTCTCGTCGACAGGCTGATTACACTCAATGACTCCATCGAAGGACTACTGGACAGACAGACTATCCGAACCTTACAGTCTGAGCAGCATGAGACATACTTGGTCATGTTACAGCTCAGCAGCAAGTTTGACGATCTGACGGCGATGTGCTCTGCCATGAACATCAAGCCCCAAGCGAAATCATCCCTCCTTAAAGGACGCTCCTCAGACCCGACAGAGGGTGCAACTCCGAACTTTGAAGAGGGCAATCAGACTATCCTGCGGTTAGTATACCGCCGATATTTGCTTCAAAGCTTCGGACGGCACGCGAACCGAAGCTGTCTATCGCCGTATGCCAGTATTCATCGAATGGAAGAAATACGTGATAGATCCAAATCCACATTCAAACTGGAACGCAATGATCGAAGATCGGATCAAAAAGCTCGTAATGCTTCTAAGCTCAGATCACAACCCGCCAGAATTCCGATCGCCTCATTGCCTCGGATACTTCAACGACCCAGAGGAAGATCAATACCGCTACGGCATAGTCTACAACAAGCCCGCCAACGTCTCACCAAACGCAAAAGCAGTCTCCCTCCTCGACCTCATCGTAGTGGGTACAAAGCCGTCACTCACCGCCCGTATCAAACTAGCCCACGCCGTAGCGAGCTCACTCTTATATCTACACGCCGTGGATTGGCTGCACAAAAGCCTCCGCAGCGACAGCATCATCTTCTTCACCGTTCCTGGCGAAGAGCCTGACCTCATGAACCCAACCCTAGCTGGCTTCGACTACGCACGCCCTGATCGAGCAGGAGAGCAAACCGATTCCCCGCCCGAGGACGCTGAGCACGACCTGTACCGACACTCCGAGCTGCAAAATCGAGCCACTGCCCGGTCGAAGAAAGCGTATGATGTGTATAGCTTAGGTATCGTGATGATTGAGATTGCACACTGGAAGCGCATCGATGATATCATAAAACTACCCAATGATCCAAAAGCTGCGAGAAGAGTCTTGCGGAATTTGCATACTATCCTGCTTCGAGACGACGTACGCAGAGAGGTTGAGGCGGCGAGCGGCGATGGGTACTATGCGGCGGTAAAGACGTGCTTAACAATAAACGAGCAGATGGATGATCATAGAGGCGACGAAGAAGGTATCTCTGGGGCTGAGCTGTTGAAGGTTTTCATGGAGCAGGTCGTCAACAGGCTGGGAAGCTTGCGGTCCTGAGAAAGCCCCTTCGTGCTTGTCCTACAGACACTGACACCAAAAATCTTGAACAAGCTATAGGGATCAGGCTGCCTAAGATTCGCCGCTTGCTTCCGGGGCTCTACGTACTATCCGAGTGCGCTTTCCAGGGTGCCTGTCCTCCCAGCTCAGCCAAAGATCAGCGCATATCCCGTCAGCGCCAACCCACGATTTTTAGTATCATCCTTGACACCAAAAGTCTTGAGCGTGCGCTAACGGGAGGAGCACCAATCTTCCAAGGATGGGTACCCTGGAGACTGCACCCTGGGAGTACGTCGATCGCCGGAAGCAAGCTAAAGGACTTACCTTGGGCACCCTAATCCCTACAGACTTGGCGCTTGCTTAAAACTTCTTCTAGTATCATCCTTTATAAGCTAGAACTAGATCATTACGACGCCAACTTCATAACTAGGTGATACCACTCTAGAGTAAGGTATTCACCTTTTAACGCTTAAGTTATAATATAGAAATTATTTTGATTTACGCTTAAGCATTACAATCTATATCCCTAGCCGCCTAGAAGGTCCTTTCGCTTGATATAAGTAAATATATCGGTTGGTAGGTAGGTGTTTGATAGCTAGTGATATAGGCTGGGACTATTGAGTAGAGTTTTCAAATTGGTATGAGGGAGTAGAGGTATGGGAATGCATGGGTTGAATAGATTTTTGGGATCTGGGTATGGTGTTCCACGGCTAAGATTCATTATCTAGATATAGGAGCAGCGCATCACACACCCTTCGCATGCATATCCTACTCTCAACCCCTCTCTCTCCCCTCTACCTTTTCTCTCACCATTCTCCTCCCAACTCAAGCCCCATCCTTCCCCCTCTGCCCACAGAAAAACCCCAACCCCCCCTTCTCCGTCTTAAACGTAATCACACTCCCCTTTGGAAAGAAAAACACATCCCCCTTTGTAGCTTTGACGCTCTGGCCACTTTCATCCGAGATCTCGAAGTCGCCGTCGACGATTATTTTCATTTCGTCGTAGGTGTAGGTGTAGATGAGGGGGGTGCCGGGGTCGAGGCGGTAGAAGCCGGCGGAGATGGGGGCGGTGGGGTTGGAGGGCCCGTTTTCGCTG
>JAABUL010005235.1_pt1 | contig 16385 bp, 1 predicted proteins | sample 5559151 | NCBI WGS metagenome assembly JAABUL01 (sample SAMN10711876, study PRJNA513368) | rock metagenome | isolation source: Antarctica rocks | place: Antarctica: Victoria Land, Pudding Butte sud | reverse complement strand
TTGTTGTTTACAATACTAATATATTATAGTTTGTAATAATTTCTTATATATAACTTGTATAAACAAATATATATATATTTGTAAAAAGAAAAGTATTTATATATTACAACCCTAGCTCGTTACAGCTGATATATACTCTACAGAGTAGTCTGTAGTATATAGTACGATTATCTGCATGCTCGACAGCTTGACAGACAAGTATTGCTCGATATATTAGTAAACAAGCTCGATATGCTCGACAACGAGTAGAGCAAGCAGAACTCGACATATTTGATAGTAAACAAAACAAACAAAGTTCGATATATTTGACAGCAAATATAACAAACAAAAAGAATTTTCTTTAATATATAGATCTTTTAAATACAACTCTTTTATAAATTGTATTTAACTCAAAATAAGTTCTTACTTATTGTTATTGCTACATCTAGCTGCAACTCTTGTTACTAAGTAATTGTTTGTATTGTTTGAAGATATCTATAGATCTCTTTAACAATATAATTCTTTCTGATATTTTTTCTAAGATCTCTTAGAAAGTAACAGTATAACATTTTAAATATTCTAAAAATATCTATATCAAATTAATGCGCTTCTATTTCGAGCACTAGTTTATTAGTATTATGTCAATTATCAATTATAAGAGACAACAAAATCAGAATTAATAAATTCGATATCTACTATAAAAATTGTATCGGTCTAAAGAACTAACTTATACAGATAGATATCTATTTTATTTTCTATTCTGTTTTAGCGAATCAGAAAACAATTTTCGCATCAATATTTCTCAAAAAAAGAATTCAATACTGACTTAAATTAAATTTACAAAAGTATTTGAAAAATTATAACAAAAATCTTCGTACAATATTTACAAATTTCGATAACTTCAAAAGAGAGCTTCGAAGAATCTTTGAAATATTTAACAAAAAATAAATTGCAAAAAAAGTAGTTTAGTATTTAACTCAACAAATTTCTGCAGCAAACTATATAACTAGATTTCAGAAATATATTAATTTAATCGAGTAAAACAATATTGTATTTATAACAATATTTCGACAAAATCTCAAAAACAATCTAAAAAACAAAATTATATATAACAAAAAAATTCTTAATAATATATTCGATTTTATCGAAGTAGTTATCGATCTCAACAACAAACTATATAAAAAAACTATAAAAAAAAGATACAATTAATTTCAAAAAAAAACAAAAATCTTTTTTAAATCAACAATTAAATATTAGCAGAAAAAATTTTGTTCTAATTAAAAATACAGTAATTTCAACTATTGTAAATCTGTATCTATAAAACTAAATTTTACTTAACAATATAAAAAAAAGAACTCTAGAGAAAAGCAAGATAACAAATTTCAAAAAATATATTATTTATATAGCAAACCGAATTATTTCGCAAAAAATTGTCGATTACAAAACTTGATAAACTATTAGCAAATCAATACTATATTAAAAAAGATATTTAATAGTTAGAATAATATTAGAAAACAAATCGATACAAAAACAAATATTCTCGAGACTAAATTGAACAACAACTACTATCTAATAGAAAATCTAGATTAGTTACAGAAAGTTCTAGATAAAATATTATTAGACAAGATATTCGTATTTATATAGAAAATTAATCAAATACTTAATAAAACTATAGAAACACAACAATTAGAAACACTATATCTTTATTTAGTAATAGATTTAAACAACAAATACAACTGAAAAAACTTTTACAAATATCTAGACAATATTATAAATTATCTTGACGCTTTAACTAGTTTATTAGAGAACAAAGAGATAAATCAAATTGTAAATAAATACAAGAAAGCGCTAGAAAGCGACATTACTATAGAAAAAGATATTTTCGATAAAATCGAACAACAACTAAGCAATATAAATCTATTTCGAGAGAAAATAAAAAAAGCAAAAAAATATACAATACTTAGTTAAACAAAATACTATAATAATTTATACTAAATTTATCTAGAAAACAAAAAAGAATCTAAATAATTTTTTAAAAAACTATCTATTTTTAAATAATAGCAAAAAGAAGTTCAACACAAACAAATACTTAAAATAGAAATTACAATATAAAAACAAAGAAAAATTCAAATTTCTTGATAAAAAATATATTAGAGAAATGCAATATATTAGTTTAATAGTAGCAACTAAATTTAACAATATATGTACAATATTTTATTACATTAGTTAAAATCAATAATTGTCAATTTACTGCAATAATCGATTCTGATGCAACAGATAATTTTATAATCAGAATTTTTGTTAAAAAAAATATTCTACTCAAAAGAAGTTTAATATATACAATTTAATAATTATAGATAGAAATCTATTATTCGACAAAAATAAAAAAGTAAATAAAGAAACAAAATTACTATCAATAGCTATTCAACAATATTACAAGAAACTAATTTTTAATATAGTAAAAATAGCTACTTACAATATTGTTCTAGAAATATTTTGATTGAAACAGTACAATTTAGAAGTTGACTAAAATATACAAGTATTTAGATTTATACAATATAATTATATAATTTATATTCAATCTATATATCGATAGCGTTCGATAGTAGATAAGAGATTGAGTCGAAAATTGATTGCAAATAGCAAGCTTGTATTTTTGCAAAAAAACAATCTAATAGAGTTCGACTCGATAGATATTAACAGAAATTAGTTAAATTACAAAATTAAAATAAATAAAGAAAATTACAAATTTTTTGAAAATCTTGAACTATCTAATATAGCAAAAAAATTGCTAAAATATATATTACAAATATACAATAGTTGAAAGTATCTATTTTAAGAAAAAAAAACGATAGAGATTCTCTCTAAATATTAATTGTAAAATTACAAAATTAAACTTGAATTAGACAAACAATCTATATTTAAATTTATATATATTCTATTCGAAAAAAAGCTTGAAATATTTCGCGAATATCTGGCAGAAAACAAAAAAAAAATTATTAAAAAATCTTAATTATAGATAGAATATTCGATTCTCTTTATATCAAAAAAAATAGAACTTTTTGTCTATATATCAATTATTGGAAACTAAACAATATTATAGTAAAGAATCGATATTTACTATTTAATATTAGCGAGCTTTAGAATCGACTATTCGAAGCAAAGTATTTTATCAAATTGAACTTACAAGAAGTGTATAATTAGATTAGAATAAAAATAGAAAAAAAGTAAAAGATAGCTTTTTGTATACAATATAGATTATACAAATATACAATAATACTGTTCGAACTTACAAATATTTTGGCAATATATTAGAAAATAATTAATAATATACTACAACAATATTTGAATCGATTTGTTATAGTATATTTGAACAATATTATAATTTACTCAAAGATTTTGAAAAAGCATATTAGTTATATTTTTAAAATATTGAAATATCTAAATATAAAAAACTTATATTTTAAGTCAAAAAAATACAAATTTTATCGAGAGAAAATTGATTTTTTTAAATTTGTTGTTAAACAATATAAAATACATATAAATTTCGAGAAGCTACAAGCAGTTAGAAAATAGAAATTATTAACAAATATCAAAAAAATACAATTTTTTCTAGATTTTATAAATTATAACAAGAAGTTTATTAAAAACTACTTAGCAAACACAATATTATTGACAAATTTTACAAAAAAGAATACACTATAGCTATAGAGATTTATAGAAAAAAAATTATTTTAGAATCTTAAATTAGAATATTTAAAGAAATTAATACTAAAAATATACAATTTGCAATTATTAAATAGAATTGAAATCGACGTATTAGATCTAGCTATCGATATATATTTTAGTTAGAAATATAAAAATATATAATATTTAGTAATATATTTTTCGAGAAAACTCTTGTTAGTCGAACAGAACTATAATATTTACAATAAGAAATTATTTGCTATAGTAGTTTTCTTGAAATTATAGAGAGTATATATCGAAAAATTATTAGAATTTACAATTTTTACAAACTATAAAAATCTTGTGCACTTTACTATTACTAAATAGCTTAATAGAAAACAAATGCGATAGTTAAAGAGACTTAAATAATACAAGTTTAAAATACAATATATTTTAGACAAAAATAATAGCAGAGCAAACACATTTAGCAGAAAAAATAATTATATAAAAACAAAGAAATTGTTCAACTATAGTATATTCAAAATTAATAAGAACAAATTACTATTAGCAAATAAGCACAAACTAAATACTACACTATAGATACTTCGAGATAATATAGAAAAGTTTTTAATAGATTTTTTTTTTTTTAGATATCTATCGATAAAATCGACAAATATATAAAAGAACATTATAATAGATTATTGCAAAAATATTTGAAAATAACAAAAACTCTTCAGTTTTTATATTAGTATTGTTAGTTTCTACAGATAAAACAAGCTGTCGAGATATATATTAAACAATATTTTAGCTATTAGCAGAACAAATATAATACGCACGCAAGCTATAGCAAAATCCAATATTAAAAACTATTTGAATTGCTATAAAATAAAATTACAATAAACTTTATTATTAAATTGTCTAAGTCGACAGATCTAGCAACTGAAAACAGATATAATTCGATACTAATAATAATAGATAAATTTATTAAGTACTTATATATTATCGCATGCAAAGAGAAATTTATTGCAAAACAATTGAAATATATTATATTGAATCAACTTATACAATATTACGATATATTTAAGAGACTAATTAGTAACAAAAACAAGCTCTTTATATCTAACTATTAAAAAACACTTTTTTCAATATTAGATACAAAACTTCGAATATCTATTGTCTATTATTCGATTACAAATAATTAGACAAAGCAGACAAATCAAAGTCTTAAACAATATTTAAAATACTATATCAACAATATTTATAGCAATTGAATATTATTTCTATCTATAATACAACTAATATTTAATACAAAGATTTCGAATATTACTAAAGTAATTTTATTTTTTGTCAACTATAGCAAAAAATCGAATTTTTTCAAAAAAAAAAGCGCACGCATTTGTTTGCGCAATCAGTTATCGAAAAAATAGCAATACTAAAAAAGATATATAACAATATCTTAAGAATACAAGAAAAGTCGATCAAGTATTAAAATAAGAAACGAAAAACAATATTTTAGCTAAAAAAAAGAAATAAAATATATCTTTTTACAAAAAATCTTAGAACAAGAAAGTCAAATAAGAAATTGAACTATATCAAAATCGAATTGTTTTTTGTTAAAAAGACTAAAAAATTAGTCAACTACAAACTCGATTTACTCAAGAACGCCAAAATATTTTCAATATTTTATATATTATTGTTGAAATCAGCCGATTTAAGCACGTCTATATAGAAAACATTTTATTATAAATTGCAAAAAAAAAATCGATTTGAAATTGAAAAAATTCTAGAACAACAAAATTAGCAATATCTTATAAAATAAAAAAGATATTCTACAACAAAAAATATATAAGAATCAACTAGCAATCTCGACAATTGCAATATTTTTATTCGAAAATTCTATTAATGCTCGAGAAATTGTTCAGCATAGCAAGAGAAAATCAAATAGTAGAAAATATTTTAATTAGAGTATTTGCAGCAGAACAATTCGACAATTTTGTAATATTCGACTTTTTTATATCGAACAATAAATACTATATTTTTTGCTTTGTTTTTGTATTAACTTTTTTCAGCATCTTCTTATTACAAAGCAATTGTGTAATTACAATTGTTAACACAATCTTATTTTCTGTTATTTTAGAGAATAGATTTTTTCTAATATAATTCAAAAAAATTTACAATATATTTATACACAATTTGTTCGCGCGAATATATTTCGAATATTTTAAATAGAATAACAAATTTTTTATAGCAATACAAAATTTGTTAATATAGCAACAATATTTACAAACAAAATTAACAAGTGTTTTGTAACAATCTATTTTGGAGACAAAACAGATACAATTTTGATAAAAAAATATAATATATAAATATTTGTTTTTCGAAACAAAAAGATTTGAAAAAAATAATAATATTACAACTCTAGCTTGTTATAGCTAATATATATTCTATAAAATAGTTTGTAGCATATAGTACGATTATCTGCATACTCGACAATTTGATAGACAAGTATTGCTTAATACGCTAGTAAATAAACTCGATATATTCGACAACAAATAGAGCAAACAAAGTTCGATATATTCGACAGCAAGCAAAACAAATAGAGTTCGATATACTTGATAGCAAGTATAACAAACAAGAAGAATTTTCTTTAGTATATAGATTTCTTAGATACGACTTTCTTATAGATTGTGTTTAACTCAAAATAAGTTTTTACTTATTGTTATTGCTATATCTAGCTGCAACTCTTGTTATTAAGTAATTGCTTGCATTGTCTAAAGATATCTATAGATCTTTTTAACAGTACAATCTTCTCTAATACTCTCTCTAAGATCTCTTAGAAAGTAGCAGTGTAACATTATATTTGTTGCAAATTTTTTTATCGCAAATTAAATTGCTATATTGCAATAAATTTTTTGTGCGTTTACAATACAATAGTTGCTAATATTTATTAGTTTATTAAATATTTTTAAGATTTTATAAAGAAATTTGTTATTAATTATTGCAAAACACTTAAGATAAAAAATACAATTTTTAAAATAATAAAATATATACAAAAAAGTATAGTTTGCAATATAAAGAGTTAACAATACAATAAAGAGTTTATCTTATTAATAACAAATCAAATTTAATTTTGTATTTAACAACTTAAATAAAATTTAACTTTTATTTAAAAATATTAAGTTAAGCTTAAACAAAAGTTTGCAAAAACAAAGATAATTTAAAATAAAACTCTTGCTAAAATATAATAATTAACTAATCTACTTTTTAAGAAAATATTAAAGATAAGTATTTTTGTTTGCTCTTTAATATCTTATTAATATATTTTTAGAATTTAAAATAAAATAAAAACAAAAACAAAAATAGATTGTTAATAAAAACAAAAAAAATAGAATTAAAACAAATTGTTTTTAAATTTGTTGTTAATCTAAATTAAACAAGTTCGAAATTTTTTTTTATAAAATTTTACAATTTTGAGACTAAGTCTTTTTGCGACTTCGAATTGTCGACAAGATTATTAGATAAAAATATAATAAGTTTTTATTTTTATTTTGCTTGCATTTTGCTTGCTTATATATTTTTTAAAAAATAAAAAATACAAAGATATATATAAATAGCAAAAGCGAGTTTGTAACAAAGACAAAGAATATTGTGCAAAATAGATTTTCTATAGTTTGTTTTTCTTAAAAAAATATAAGTACTTTGAATAACTTCAAAGACTTATTTATAGTTAATTTTAAAAAATTTAACAATTTATTTTTAAATAAGTTCGAGAACTTTTTTTAGTTGTTTTAAGATAAATTCGATAAAATATTAAAAGCTTGCTAAGTTGTTACAATATATTGTTAACTAATTAACAATAATAAAGTAGCTTTGTTTTCGAACTATATTTTAAGCATTTATATTAAAAAAGACAATTCTATTATTTCTAATATTTTGTATAACAAAATAAAGAAATCTTTTTATATAACTTAATTATTCGATAGCAATACAATAACAATTGCGCAATATTCTATTAAGCAAATTATTATTAATATAATTGTTATTGTCGCAATATATATTGTGCTATCTTTTTTGTTTTTACTTGTTATACATTTATTTTTTAAAGTTTTTCTGCAATTTATCGATATTATCTAGAAATTCTTCTCTTAGCTATTAATTGTACTCTTTGTTTTAGTTTATTTATTTAATCTTATATTATATTTGCTTCTTTAATTTAATTTTATCTAGAATTTTTTTAATTTTTTATTAAACTTTGTTGTTAACAAGTTTCGAAACTTGCAATATTTGTTTTGTTTGCTTATTGTTAGCCCAATACAAATATAATTTTAGAAATAAAATATAAAAAGTATTATAAATTCGATAGATATTAAATAAAATAAGACAATAAGTTTGCGTTTTAATCTTATTTTTAATTCTAAATAGTTTAATATACTTATGCAATATCTTTTTGCTAAATTTGTTTTGTTTTAGATTTTTAGTTAAAAATATAATTAATTCTTTTATAGCAAAACTCTTTAATTTATATTTTTTATTATAGTACTTTGTTTGTTGCGTAACAATATTTTTAAAATTTTTTGCTAAAATTTTTTTTAGATTATAAAGCTATTTTACGCGTTTCTATATTAACAATATCTTTTTTTCAATAGAGTTGTTCTTAACTTTATAGTAGATCTTTGAATTGTAATTGTATATTAAGTAGAACAACAAAATTTTAACTAAAATATAATAACTATTGTTGTAGACAAATTTTGCTATTAACAATAGATTTGTTTATTTTGTCTATTTAGTATTAGCGTAAGTGCAAAAATAGTATTTAAAAATTTAATTTTATTGTTTAATTAAATTATTTGTCTAAAAATAAAAGACAATACTTAATTGTCTTTTAATTTGTATATAAAAACATATAGCAAATTAAAAAATACTAGTAAAGATAGATTTTCTATTATTTACTATATTAGCTAATATTTCGAAATATAAAACAATTTTATCGAAAAATACTTTCGCTAACTTTGCGATATTAATTCTAATAATTATAGATATATATCTAATTATTTTTGTATAGCAATCGACTATTACAAAAATCGAGTTATATACAACTTTATAATGTTTGTTTGACAATAAGTTTGTTACAAAGTTTATAGTAATTTTCTTTTATAATTTCTTTACTACAAATAAGAATTAAAGCTTATTATACAACTTATAACAAGAAACTTTAATATATTAATAGATATTATATATTTTAATATACGCTTTTATCTACTTATTGTAGACAAATTAGAAATACTTTTGCTAAAGTAAATTTAGAATTTTTTTAACTTCAAAATATTTTGTCAAAAAATTGTTATAATTCTTGCGAATTAACTTTTTTCTAATAATTGTATTTTTTAAAATATAGAGCAATTTATTATATTTAACAAAATTCTTTTAATCTAGAACTTATATTTTTTGTTTATAACAAAACAATTTTTCGATCTTAATACAAATTTTTTCAACTTAAATGTTTTTAGTCTAAAAATTCTTTATTAAGAATTTTATTAATTTCTAAGATTTCTTATACAATTTCTTTGATATATTTTTAATTACTTTTCTTAAGATAACAATCTATATATTAGCTAATTAAAATAAAGATACTAGTTTTTTAAAAACTTTCTTTCTACTTTATAATTGCAAAATCTTCGCGTTACTAATAGATATTTCTACTAATTGTAATACAAAAGTTAAATTATTTAATATCTTTTATTTGCTTTGCGTTAGCAACTTTTTGTTAGACAACAATATTAACTTATTTTAAAATATAAAAATTAGATTATCTAATATCTTTTGTCTGCTTTGTGTTAGCAAATTTTTGCTAAATAATAATAATAATTTGTTTTGCAATATTAATAGCAATTTTGTATTTAACAACAAAATCTTTTTATAATTAAGATATCTTAACAATCTATTTGTTAGATTTTTTTTATTTAAACAATAAAAGATTTCAAAGTTATAGATAGCTAACTTAAGTATTTAGCAAACTTGTCTTAAGTTTAGCTTCTTTTAATTTATAAACTCTTTAAGATTATTGTAATTTAATTATATCTTAATAGAATAAATACTATTTTTTAGATAATATCTTTATTGTTTAAAAGCGATTACAATAGTTAGCAATTTCTAATTATATATTTTATAATTTTGCTCTATTAAAATTATCTTTTGCGATTAGAATATTATTAAGCGTTAATTTTTGTTGTTATTTTGTTAACTTAAAATACTCGCAATTGTAAAGTTAGACGTGTTAGTTTTTACTTTAATTTTTTTGTCTAAATTGTAGTAATAGAGTAGTAGAATCGATATAAAGATATTGCAAAGCTAACAAAATATTTGCTCTACTTTATTCGATTAAACAAAAAAGTTAAATTTTTTGCTATTCTTACTTTCTTTTAATAGATTAATAAGAGAGATAGCTTTTTTCGAATAATAATATATAAAATATTTATAAAAGTTTATAAAGCTCAAAAATATTTAAAGCTTGCAATAAGTTTTCGATTTAAATTATTTTTTAATTGTTTTAATTTTTTTTAAATCTATCTATATATTTTCGAGAAATACAATAAAATTTAGAAATTTAATTTCTATAGTATTAAATTTACACTTTTTTAGATTAATATACAACAAATACTTGCAAAAACGTTTTAATATTTGTCTAATATAATATTAGTACTTTGTCGAATTATTGCTATATATAAGTATATTATTTATATAGATTATGCAAGTTATATTAATTAGCTTTTGCAATATTTTATTAATATAAATCTAAAAGATTGCGAATATGTTTGCTAGTCTAAATAGTATAATTTAATACTTAAAATATTTATAGTACGTGCAAAATATTGTCTTCTATTTATTATTGCGTTTAATATAAATACAATAGTAGATATTCTTCAAATTTAAGACAATAAAGCGCTTTGCTCTATATAGACAATCTAGCGTTTTTGTAATTAGAAACAATAAATAACAATTTTTAATAGTAATTGTATTTAGACTTCTATAATTAATATATAAATATAACTTATTGTTCGATTTTAATACAAATAAAATAGAAATATTTACAAACAAAACTAAATACTTAATTTAATTTTTAACTAATATATTATCAAGATATTGTCGAAGTATTGTTAGCTTATTTTATAAAAGATTATAAAGAGATATAAACAATAACTTTTTATTGTTCTAAAGTTTAATAGTATAGTTTTTTCTTTTTAATTTTAATAGAATTTTAATTAATTTATTATTATAGACATCTTTTAGATCTTTTAATTTTAATACAATCGAAGCTTCGAGTATTTTTGCAATATTAAATCGAGATTTGAGAACAATAAATTTTAAAATATATCTAATAATTCAATAACTTTAGAGAACTTATTAAAATTAATAAAGTCGAAAAAAGTATTGTTTTTAAAGTCGAAGAATAACTCGAGAGATAAAGTATTTCTAGGGTCTAAAAAAAATAAAATTTCAAATAAAATAGATAAATCTAGCTTAGAGTTCTCGATATAATTCGAGAATAAAATAGCTCTTTATTGTTGTTATAATATTGTTACAAAGAGCTTGTTCAATTTAGTTTTTACAAAATTTAGAAATTTATTAATAGCATTCGCAATATTAGATTGCGTAAATAGAATTATAGACAAGCGTATATTGTTTTTTTAACAACTAGTTTTGCTATAATTAATATTAGAGCTAAATAATATTTGCTTATTGTTTAGTTAATAAACTTCTAATATTTATTAAATCTTGTCTTTGTTATTTATTATACAATAGATATACTTTTTCTTGTATTTTATTAAAACTAAGAATCGAGTATAGTTCTAGAACTTTTGTTAATTAATACTTAATTAAGTTTTTAACACTTTTTTCTATTAATTAATGCGCCAAATATACTTGTAGTTATAGAGATATTCGATACTTGTTTTAAAAGAAATAACAAAATATTCGATAACAAAAAAAATATTGCAATATAAATTAACTATTTAAATAATCTTTGATTAAAGATTTATAATTAAGTTAGTATTTTTAATTATAATACTAATCTTTTGTATTAAGATCTAATTAAAACATTTAATATATCTATTTATTTTAAAAAAGACAACAATTGTTAATTTAATATATATTTTGCGCTTTTTGCGTTAAACTTAAAAAACTTTATTTATATATTTATTGTTGTTGTTAACGCAAATACAAGTATATTTATTGTCTTTATACTTAAATTTGTCAATATAGCGCTTAAAGAAAATTAGTAGACTAATTTTATTTTTGTTTTTAAAATATTTTATTTGCAAATACTTAATCTTTTTATTTAGTTAAATACAAACGTAACAAATATTATCGAAATTGTCTAGAGATATAGATTTTATAACGTCGATATAAATAAGATTGTTTTTTTAGCAATTAGATCTAATAGAGATTCGATAGAATATTGTTTTGCTTTTTGTATATGCGCAAGAAACACAAGTATTATTCGAAGATAATTTAATAAAATCGAAAACATCTTTGCAAATCAACTAATAGATATTTTGTTTATCTAAATAATTAAGTTGTTTGTATTATATAATTATTGCATTCTTATTAATTGTTAATAAAGTAATAGCAACAACAAAGAATACAATAAATATTTTTAAATTTAGAAAATAGAGATCGAAATCTTTAACTACTCGAACTTGTTAAATATTAATAAAAAAATTATAACTAATAATTCTTCGAACAATATTAGCGTCTTTTAACTAACTATAGAAAATTAAATTGTAGAAAAAGTTAAGTATATATTATATATTGTAAATTATAATATAATAAACTCTTTTGTCTTTGTATCTAACAAATAGACAAATATTTTCAATATCTATAATAAATAAATTGTTCTCTATATTTTTAACTAATTGTTAAAATATTTTTGAATAGAACACAAAGATACTAGAATCTTCAAATATATATTGCAAACATTCTATATCAAAAATCTATTTGCGCAAGAGATAGTTAACAATAAAAGCTAATATTATAGTTATAGAAGTAAACAATCTAGAAATTGTAGATAGAATTGTTACAACAACAAAAATAGAATAATATTTATAAACTATTATTTTAGTAGTCTTTTACTCTTTATTGTTGTTGTTCTTATTTTTGTTTTTGTTAAACTTAAACTTAAACTTGTTTTTATCTTTTTTAAATTTAAATTTCTTTCAATCTTTCTTTTGATTATTGTAATTTTAACAATATTTATTTTTGCTATTGTTTCGATTGTTTTCGAAACTATTGTTTTTTAAAACAAAATATAGTTCTAAGTATAAATTTTAGCAATTTGATTGTTAATAATCGATTTTTTCGCAATTTGTGCACTTCTTTTGTTTAATATATACGAAGCTAGAATTGTTAACAACAAAAAGCGTATTCTTTGTAGTAATAGTTAGTTTAGTAGCTACTATTAGAATTAAGATAATATTAATAGTCGAGATATCTATTAAATTAATATATTAAATTTTGTAATTATAAATAATAGCAAACAACTTTTGCTTTCGAATATTATTGTTGTAAAAAAACTTATACTTAAATATTTATCAATTAATAAAAAAGCAAACAATATTATTAAAATCGACTAAATATTTAAAGATAAATTAGTTCTTATTTATAGCTAAATTGCTCAAATAAATAGATAGTTTATCAATAATATTGCAAAACTTAATTTTGTACTTGTTAATATTCTAAAAGTTAAAAATCTTAAGAAACTCGAATTTAACAAAAATTCTTATTAGTATATTTAATTTTTTAGACTTGCATATTTTAACAATCTTTTAATAAATCTTTTTAATTAGATCGATCTTCTTTATATTATAATATAGATTTTTATTAACAATATTTTGGAGCGCATTTATACACTTCTTGTTGTCGATATTTTATTTAACTTGTTCTTCAATAATTATATTAAATAAATTAATAGATCTAATATTCGATTCGACGTATTTTCAAAGCTTAATTTATTTAAAAATTTCAAACAAATTTTGTTTTTAGATAAGAAAACTTATATTATTGCTAATTTTAGCAATTTGTTTAAGAGTTGCAAGAAAGAACGCGAAGATACTAATAATTATAATAGTATTAATATAATCTGCTATTAAAGCTCTATTAATAGCTCGTAAGCAATAGACAATAGCACTAGTAAATATAGTAAAAAGACGCAATTATATAGTAACAGTTTCGATAAAGATATTTTAGCTATTAGATTACAAAGATTAAGTAAATTAACAAAACCCAAATTAGATATTTAATTCGATAGATATTCTTCAAAGAGTTTAGATAAAGAAGATAGCTAAATATATTTTTTTTTGTTAATAGTATCGATTTGATCGATCTTGTTAATTATAAATTAAGCAAAGTTTTAGTAGATAAACAATTAATAAATTTTTAAATAAGTCTTATATTTTTGTTGTTCTATCTTAAAATTATAACAAATATAGATTTGAACAAACTTAATAAATTTAATCTATTTGAAAAATAAAGTATTAATAGATAATTTCTGATTAAATTGTTGTTTTCGCTTAATTGTAGATAAAGTTTGTTAACTATCTAAAATCTAACTAAATTATTTAATCTTTTTATTCTTCTTTTTAATCTTAACAATTATAAGAGTAGCAATATTATTTTGTGTCTTTGCAATTGTTAAATCGATCTTTTTAGTCTTCTTATTTTAATAAAACTAAATATTAGTTTTTTTGATTTAAATCTTTTGTATCTTTGCAATAATTAAGAACTTTTCAATTCTATTTAAATAAAATTGATTATTATTTGATCGAGAGTTGCGTCTAGACGCTACTTTCAAAGTAATTAATAAAACTATTTTAATTTTCAAAATATATTTGCGATTTAGTTTACTAATCTGTTTTGTATATTTTAGTAAAAGAAATTAACTAGCACTTGTTTTAGTTATCGAGCTAACAAATTAATTTATTTGATTGTTAATAAGAGAATTTTCTAGTAAATAGAAAACCAAAGATTAAAAAAACTAAATAACTTAGTTTTCTTATTAATACGTCGAAATAGAATCTTGTTTTGCTTTGATAATATGTCTTCGACTAATTATTAGCTATCTAATTATTGATCTCCAGTTGTATAATTGTTATATAATTAATTTTTCGATTTCTTAGAGCTTACTATTAATAGATATCTATTAAAAATAATTAGTGTTCTTCGACAAAAACAACAAATTGTAAATAAAATAAACTTAGTTGTTTTTACAACTTATATTAGCTCTTTTAGTAAAATATTCGTATCTAGAATCTTTGACTAAATATCAACTATTTAATTGTTAATAATTAAAGATTTTAGTTGTTCAAATAATTGAGAGATCGATTATACAACAAGTTTCGATAGTCTTTCAACTATTATTTCGACAATATTATAGTATTGATATTTCAATTTTTAAAATAATAATAATCTAAGTATCTAGATAATTAATTGTTAGCTTTTATATATTAAAAATTAACAAGAATTTAGCTAATTGTAGTAATTGTAAATCTATTGTTAGTTCGATTTATTAGTTATGTTTCAAATATTCTAATTAACAAGCAAATAAGTTTCTTGCTTTATTTCGAACTTATAATTTGTTAAAATAATAGATAGTAGAACGCTTAGTTTCTATATAGAAGCTGGGACTTTGTCTATCTATATATATTTGGTTGGAGCTACCCGGACCGATCACGTGATGTCGGGCCGGGTAGTGCCGGGCCGGGTAGTGCCAGCACTAGGCTAGATCGGTTACAATATTCCGACAATAATTGCCGCGTTGTAAGTAGGGTGTTCAATATTATAGCTATAAATAAATGTCAATCATAGCAATATATAGACAATCTAGGAAGATTTGACTTAAGAATATTATCTTTCTACGCTGAAGACAATTGATCTTTCTAGAGCTAGACTAGGTTTAGATTCTTTATCTTTCTTACGTGCGCTCTGTTGCAGATGGATGGAGAAATCATTGTCTCAAGGGTATGAACCCAATTATTTCACTGTCTTGACACTTTCCACAGTCTTAGACTTCCTCCACAAATCAAATAGACCCAATCTATCAAGTCTGTTCCAATTGGACGGTGTTGTCAGATCAGAAGCTCACTACCAAGGCTCTACATTTGAAAAGTATGGTCAAAAGATAAGAAATTATTTTCGTCCGGTCGTATTCCCCGTACGTGTCCCACAATGATCATTGTAATATTCAACGCTAACAAATTATCAGAATGGCAAGGCGCTGGACTACAAATTCGGAGATTCTGGGTTGGATCCCCAGGACGATCGGCGCTCGAATCTTTTGGAAGCTGGTATCGACATTATGGGAGGGGAAATAAGGAATTTTAATTTTCGTCCAGACCTGGGTTTCTTTTTCACAAAATTCAATGATGAATGCCGCCTCGGACTCGGCTGTAGCTGCTCATGGTACTTGTATGCAGAGTCATCAATCTGGTTTTCCGAGGATTAGTTCTTGAAAACGGGTCGGCCGTGTTGCTAATAATGCTTTGCGAATCTAGGGCCTTGGCTTGTACTGAGGCAAAGGTATCCTTTGAAACCATGCGGGCGGTCGGTCACATATCTGTGACTGTACCGAAGCAAGCTATACATGAAGCCAGTACTGGAGCTGGTAGGTTCAAGATACATCATAATTTCGCGCCCATCTCTCGCTTAGCCTGTTCTCTCAACACTCTCTTCAAGATCTTCCCGCTGGC
>JAABUL010005232.1_pt1 | contig 16396 bp, 1 predicted proteins | sample 5559151 | NCBI WGS metagenome assembly JAABUL01 (sample SAMN10711876, study PRJNA513368) | rock metagenome | isolation source: Antarctica rocks | place: Antarctica: Victoria Land, Pudding Butte sud | reverse complement strand
TTAAGAAGGAGAAAGGCTAGGTTAATAACCTTAATAATCTAATTTTAAATATTAGGAGAGGATATACGCTAATAAGTTCATATTAACAGTAAGTTTATACTACTTATAAAGCTAATTATAACTAATAACTTAAGTATAAGTTCTAAATCCTATATATTAAAACTTAGAGATATATATATAATAATTAGTATAGGCTAGTATTAATCTAGACTTATAAATTTAGTAGAAGTTAGTAGCTTAAGCCTTTAATATATTAAATAAGTCTTAAATTACTACTATTACTTTATATAAGGAAATAATTAATAATTATACTCTTATTTTAATATTATTTAGCTAGTATTCTTATAGATATATAATTATATACTATAAATATAAATACCTAATAGATTATATTATATAATATTAATTTATCTACTTATCCTAATACTTTAACTTTATACTCTTAAGCTATTTATATTAGGTAGTATTAACCTCCTTATAATTTAATTCTTACTTATATTATAATTACCTTATATAATATAATTATGAATTTATATTAATACTCTTTTATATATCTTCTTAACCTTCCTTTATATATATTCTATTAACTTTATTAATTAGAATTTAATAAAGAGTTAGATTATACCTTAAATTTATACCTAATATTTACCTTATTATACTTATATTAACTCTTACTCCCTATTATTTATAATTTCCTAAGAGTATTAATACTAGTAATCTTCTCCTTTATTCTGTTTTCTAATTCTTATATTAAAAGATAATAGTTAAGTCTATTATTATCTTCCTTATATTAATATTCTTCTTTATTTAACTTTTTTAATATATAGTTTCTAATCTTAATAAGTATAACTTAAAGGGATGTTATAATATTTATAAAATTAATTTTAAGCTTATTATTATAATAGTATTTGACTTTAAGGGAAGGCTTCTTCTTAATATATAATTTTTAGATTAATAAAGGTTAAAAGGTATTATTATTTAATAGAGCTTTTATTATACCTTTAATAGTTAAGAGGCTAATAATAAGGGTATTAAAAGAAGTTAGTAGAGTATTAAGAATATAAAAGTTAATCTTTCCTATATAAGTAATAGCTTTATTAATATAATAAACTTTTATAAATTAACTAATAAGGTTAAGAGAGAGGTTAAGATAATCTTAAGTAGAGTAGAAATAATATATAATATATAATAAATAATAAATAATAAATAGGATAGATAATATTATATTAGAAAAGGTAGAACTTATATATAATTTATTAATTAAGCTAAATTAAGCTTAATTTAAAATATAATCTAATAATAAATATTTATTAAATATTTAAATTATTTATTAAACCTATCTTACTTAATATTTATTCTTAAGTAAATAATTATAAATAGTAAGTTAAAGCTAGGATATCTATCTAGATCTTATAATTTATATAATTATATTATAATTATACTGTAATCTATCTATTATAAATAAATAGGGGTAATATAACTATATATATATATAATTATTATAAGGAAGGGTTTAAGAATAGTAGTAGAATTAATAGATATATCTTATATTATAAGGTTTTTATTTATAATTATTTATAGAAACTTTTATAAGCCTCCCTCTCTCCCTTTCCCTCCTCCTAATAATAGTAATTACTATTAATAAATATAAGGACTTAAAGGGATATTAAAGATTTAGATATAAATATTAAGGGGAATCTTAATAAAAAGCTAATTACTCTTATATTAAGAGATATTAATATCTATATAAACACCTTATTATAAAGCCCGCCTAATATTAATATTATAATAAGTAATAGGGATAAGGAGTTAATAAGCTTATCCCTTAATATAATATATTAAAATTAATAATTAATATTATTATATATTTAAGTTAAGATATTTTTAGAGGGTATTAGTTATTATATAAGATAAGGCTATAAGTTAAAGGAGGTAGATAGAGAGCTTATAAAGCTTAATAAAGATTTAAATTATATTAAGGAAGATAGAGGAGAATACTACCTATTCTTAAATATATATAATTATATATTTACCTAATAGTTATATAAGGAAAAGGTAATAAAAGATAGTCTTAATAAATTTTTCTAAGATATTTAACTTAAGGAAATATATAAACTCTTAAGTTTTAAGAATATTAATAATCTATTTAAGTTATAAGATAAGATAATATTTAATAGTAATAAAAATAATTAAATTAAATAATTATTTATTATAAGATCTAATATTAATAGTATAAAATTAAGAGAATGTAATATTATATATTATAATATTATTAATACTATTTAATTCCTTTTAAGGTATTACCCCTTTAAAGATAATATAATATTTAAACTTATATATTAGTTTAATAATAATAAAAAGCGCGTATACTCTAAGATATATATAAGTAACCAATAGTAGGAGACTTAAGAGAAGCTTCCTATTAGAGTTATAATAATACTACTATTAATTTTAATAGATAAAATAGTACTTATATAATATAAAGGTAATCTAGTTATATAGCTAGTCTACCTTATTATAAGAAACTTAAAGGTAGAAGTATATTAAGCTTAAAAGTAATTAAGATTAGTACTATTAACTCTTCTACCTATTATACCTAATAACGGCGAGTATATTAAGTTAGATATATAATATAAGAGTATATTAATTATCTTAGAATATAAGTATATAAGTTATAAATCTAGTATAATCTTATAATATTAATATTTTCCTAGTAATTAAATATACCGCGGTTACTAGTCTTGAATTCTTATATGTAGATTAGATAATATAAATATACTATCTAATTATTATAGGCTTTATAATAGACTATAAAGAGTAAGTATTAATTATAAATATTAAGAAGAATTTATATTATATAATTTATATAATATTATTAAATTAGTAATAAAATCTTAGGGGTAAGTAGTATCCTTAAACCTAATCTTTTACCTATTCCTAAATCTAGTAATAAAAGGATAAGAATATATTAGAAAAGGATAATATATAAGTTTATTTAATAAAAAACTTTACTTAATTATATTATATAATAGATATATATATAGGAATACTTATTAATATATTATATTAACTATTAAAGGGTATAATTAACTATTTACTTAAATAGGTTAATAATATTATTAAGGTAAGTATACTTATTACTAAGAAATTAAAGGGGTTTAAGGGGAAATTAAAAGAGGTACCTAAGTTAATATAATTAAATAAAAGATTTTATAATATTCTAGCGTTTTATAACTTAAAGATTTTTGAATATTATAGCGCTGTTATATAATAGATAGAAAAGGACTAATAAGCTATTATATAATAATTAGTACTAATAATTACTTTATTATTTATAAACTTATATAAATTAAAAATCTAATATACTTAAATATTAATAGACTTTATTCTTATTACTTAATACTATTTATATAATAATAAAATACTTAAATATCTTAAAGATATACTATATTAATTTAATAAATTTAAGAGTAGTTTTAGCTAATATAAGCTAGCTAATAATATAAACCTAAATAGCTATTTTAATATATTAAAGCTCTATATAATAATATATTATATAAAGTAAATCTAGTAGTATAATATTATAAATAAATATAATAATAAATATAAAGAAGTAGTATATTACTATCTAATTAAGGCCTTCTTTAATTTAATTAATAAGTAAGAAGCCTTTTAAGAATAACTTATTTACTATATTACCTACTACTTATAAATAATAATTATAAAGGATTACCTATTTTAATCTTAAATAAAGCTATTAACTTTAAAAAGGATAGACTTTATAACTAAGGTATTAATACTTAATTATAAAGTAAAATTATTAATTATATTATATAAACTAGATAAGAGGTAAAAGTAGATAACATTAAGTATTAAATTAAATATTATATTTTAATATATATTATTTATAATATAATAGATTTTATAAGTAAAGAGTCTTCTTAAGTTACTAGCTATCTTTATACACTAATATTAGGAAGTAATAAATAAAGGGATTATACTTAATAAAGATTTAAATAAAAGGGAATATAATCCTTAATAAGTGAATTTATATTTTATCTATTTATATCTATTATTAAGATATTAGAAACTAGATAAGAAAGATCTAATAATTATAAATAATCTTATTATTAATAATATAATATATATAATAAACTAGTAGAATTAAAGAAAATAAAGGTATAATTATATCTTAATAAAAGAATTATAGTATCTATCTTATATAATATTATTTACTAGCTAAAGGCCTACTAAGCTTTAGCTTCTCCTATTAATATTAGATATAAGATATTTAAATGTTCAGGGTAAACTATTATAATATAATAGAGCTCTAATAGATTTCCTAAAGATTTATAATAAGGGAGCTTTATATAAGATTTATAAAATAATAAAAGTAGAATTATAATTAATTAATATAATTATAAATTTAATAATACTTAGGGCGCGTTAACTTATCCCCTTAAGTAGAATTATAAGGAGTATATATATTATACTAATATATATAGGAAAGGATATAAGAAAGGATAATATATCTTATATTAATAATTATACTAATTAGGATTTATATAATATAATATATAATTAGAACTTTCTCTAATAAGATATATAAGTGATAAATAGAACCTATTATTAAGCTAATAAAAAAGGGTAAATTTAATATTATTAATAATATATTAATTTAAATTAAAAAGTATTATTAATTATTCCTACTTAATATATATAATTTATTTAAAATTAATATCCTATTAATAGGAATTTCAAGTCTAATTAATAACCTATATAATAGTAACTTGATTAGATTCTATTCCTTTATATATAATAGTAAGAATATTAAGGGGAGAAGGAGGAGGATAATTATATATAAAAGGTTAGAGTAAACTTTATAAGGTTATTCTTAAAGACGCTTAATCCTAAGTTTAATACCTTTTAACCTCCTTTATTATATACTTCTATTACTTTATTTTATTATAAATGAAATTTAAAATAGTAATTATAAAATATTAAGATAATAAGTTTATATAAGCCTTCTTATAAGTTAATTAAAGTAAAATTCTAAAGTATTAAGATAAGATTAAGAGAACTCTTATATATATTATTATAATTATACTAGATCCTACTTATAAGTAATTATATTTTAATAATTAGAATCCTAATTAGTAACTTAATATATATATAAAGATAAGGATATTCTAGGAATCTATCTATTAATTAATAGTAATAGTATAGGCTCTTAAGTAGGCTTAAAATTATTATTAAATAATAATTTTAAATAATAAGGTTATATTATAAATATAATATTAATAAGGGACTACGTAGTAAATAAATAATAAATGAGAGTAACATATTAATAAGTTAATATTTATATATATAAATCTAATAGCTCTTAATTAATAATTTATTCTTAAATAAAGATTATAACTTCCTTAATTCTTAAAGATAGTAATTAATATATATTTAATCTTTATAATATTATTAGAGCCTAGATAAGTATTTTTAAGAGTAAAAAATACGCTAATTAAGTAGTAAATAAGAATAAAGGTTAAGGTAATTAAGCTACTTAAATTTTTAAAGTTATAATTTAAAATTATAATATTTATTAAAGAAGATATCTATATAATTATTATTATAAAATAATAATATAAGGCTTAGAAGGATAGGCTTACATTAAGAATATTATAATAATTAATTTTTATTTTTATTTTTAAGATTTATTCCTAATATCTTTTAAAGTCTAGGGGTTTAGGTAGTCTATTAAGGAATATACTAAAATTAATTAAATATATTAATTAATAGTAATATCCCCTTTTATTAAATATATTATATATTACTTAAGGACTTAATAGGAAAGATAGGTTACTATTTCTAAGATAATAAGTATTTTTAATTTTTTAATTAACCTTATATTACTATTATAATAGCTCGCTTTTAATTATAACTTAAATCTAGATTTTATCTAATTATATTAATAACTCTCTAAGTATATATTACTTTATAATTATAATAGTATTTATTTAAAGCCTTATTCCTACTAAGTTAGGCCTAGTATAACTATTATTTAAGTATATATAAGATTATTACTAATTATAATTAAGAAAAAGGTAAGTAAGTAAAAAGAAATAATATACTTATATAAGGATTTAAATATTAGTAGTAGCCTTTATAAGAGCTTATTCTACTATTAAAAAAGAGGTAATTAGTAGAGAAATAAGCGGGTTACTTTAATATTTAATTATAAAGTTAATTTAATAAATAGTAGATATAACCTCCTTATTTAGTTCTTTTTATTAAGCTACGCGTTTATTAGGCCCTTATAATATAAATATTAGATATTACTAGCTTAAATTAACTACTTATAAAAGTAAGTTTAAATTAGGAAGTTTAGATTAGTAGAATATATTATTAAGTTATATACCTCATAATTATTAATAACTTAATTATTTTAAAATATATACTTTGATTTTTATTATATATATATATAATAGTAATATTAAATTATATAATATTAATTATAAAAGCTAATATATATAAGCTATATATTAATTAAATAGTTAGGAGTATTAGTAGACTAGTTTATAACTAGTATAAATTAATTTAAGCCTTAAATTATATTAATTTACTTTAAATAGCTTTATTTTAAACTAGTTTATATCTTATATTAAATTATCTATATAATTAATAATACTAAGTAAAGTAGATATTAAATAAGTAAATTAAATTATATTTAAAAGAAATATATAAATAATTAGAAATATTAAGAGCTTATTTAATAATATTAATTATAGTAAGATATAATCTTACCTTTTAATTACCTTTATTTTCTATAATCTAAAATTATAATTATATTAAATTATATTATATAGATAATTATAATAGAAGATTAGCTAGAATTATTATATTATATAATTAATAACTTAGGTATTTTAATAAAGATAAGTAAATAGTAGAAGTATACTTAAATAATAATAGGTTTAAGATTAATATTCGCGGCCTATTTATATAATAGGGAATATATTATAAAATATAAGAAATAGACTTTTTATAATATATATATTACCGCGTTTATATAAGTTTATTATTAAATAATACCTTTATATTAATACTTATATAACTATTTATTAAATATATAATATACTATTATATAAGATAGACTAAGTAGGAATAAACTCTAGGGATTTTAATAATATAGGATAGTCTACTATAATTATAAAGGAGATATTAGATATTAATAAAAGTATATATATATATCTTCTTACCTAATTATAATAATCATTAGAATCTATAGGCCTACTATATTAAAGGCTAAATATAATAAAGGTAAAGGACTACTTATAATCTAATCTTATTATTATATATAAAGAGTTCGCCTACGTATTTAATAATATCCTTAAAGAATAGAAGGACTAATACCTCCTCTTCCTTACCTAATAAAATAATTATAATAGGAGGAGATAGGTAAGGGCTAGATAATATTATAAGGATAGTTAAAAAGATTATAAGATATTAAGCGCGGAAATATCTAGGGAATTAAATAAGAGGCTAGGTTTTATATATATAATTAGGGGACTTAATTAATATATTAGGTTTATTTATAATATTATATTATATATTAGTAAAGATATAAATTAAAGTATAATATATATAACTTAAGATATTTAAAAGAATAATATATATATAGATCTATTAAATATAAATAACCTTAACTTTAGAAAGTTTAAGGCCTTAATTAAGACTAATTTAAGTTATAATAATAAGAAAGATACTATTATCTATATCCGCCCTAGATTATTAAATATAATTATTATTAATAAGTAAGAATAGAGGATAGCTTTAGTAGAAATATATACTTAAGGTATTAAGCGCTTTATATTTAATATATAAGAATTAGTAGCTATATAATATATAATATATATTAGAATAAGTCCCTTATATATTATATTAATTAGAGGGATTAACTAATATAAATATATATAATATATATAGTAAAGCGCCTTATACCTAAATAAGATAAAGGTCTTATACTTAAGGGTAGTAATAATTATTATTAAGGATAATAATTCTAATAACTAAGTATTTAACTTCAATTATAAAATAGGCTTTTAAGGTTTAATAAACCTTAATTAAGTTTAATTAACTTAGCTTAGCCTTCTAATATAAGGTAAATTAAGTTAATTTCCTAATAAATAGGTAATTTCCCCTTTCTTTAACCGCGTTATTTTTAAATTTATTAATAAATATAATTAGCTATTAAACTTCTATCTATTTATATATATATATAATATCTATCTTATATACTATATTATTATATTATATAAGAAGGTATAGGTAATATTAATTAATAAGAGGTATTTACTATTAATATAACCCCTTTTTAAAATTATAGGAGGGATAATATATACTATTATAATTAATAAAATAGTAGTAATTTAATATTTAAGCCTAATAATAATTATAAGGAAACTAGTAATAAAGAAAATAAGTAAGATTAATATAAAAATAAATAATTATACTCGATATCCTTTATAAATAATAGATATATAATAATAGGAATATATATCTTATATAACTTTAATATTATCTAGCTAATATAGCCTAAGGATAAATTAATAATTAAGAAATCCTCTTATAAGGAGTTAAATAGGGGGGAAATTAAGTAGTAAGTTAAATATAAGTATCTTATTATTATTTAATACTAATAAGTATTATTATAATAATAATATAATAAAACGTTATCTCTAAGAAGGTATTAAACGCTAATATAAGCTAGACTCTTATAAGACTTACGCTATTATTATCCCTAATTATAAGAAGTTTCTAAAGGTAATAATCCTTATTAAAGTTATTAAGAATTTAGGAAGAGGAAGAGAGCTCTAGCTAGAAGATAATCCTATATAAGGAAATAAATAGATATATTAAGTATAAGATAAGGTAACTAAAAGGTTAAAGTTAAAAGTTAGAAGTAGGTTAAATAATATTAGTACTTAAATAACTTAGCTTAAAGCTTAAAAGTTTAGTATAATATTTATATATCCTTTTAACTTAATTAAACTAAGTACTAGTTCTTTAACTTATTTAAATAATAGCGCTCCTACTCTTTAAAAACTATATAAATTATAATAAATAGTATATATATATAAAGTAGCTATTAATTAGATAAAATAAAGCTTATTAATAAACTATTAGAACGCCTAATATTTATATACCTTAATATAAGATACCTCTCCGTTTGATATTAGTTTTAATATAAAGGTAGGTTAATAAGAGGAGAGATAAATAAGTAAATCCCCTTATAATAAGTATACTAGTAAATATAATATTTAAATAAATAAAGTTAAGTTTTATTAATAAGGAAAATATAAAGAAGTTCTTTAACCTCTTACCTAATCTCCTAATTATCTTTATTATAATAATAATAGTATATTTTATATTAAAATACCTTATTAGTAAGTATAATATTAAGAAATTTAAGAGTAGTAAAGCCTAATATATATTATTATTAACTTAACTATTATAAGTAGATATATCTAAGAATTAATAGTAAGCTATTTTAAATTAATAGTAAAAGATATAAAAGGCGTAGAGCCTTAAAGATATTAAATATAAGGTATAAATTTATAAGCTTTATTTAAAAGAGGTAAGGGATATACTTTATAATAATAATATAAATAAATCTAAGGATAAGGTAATTATAATAGACCCTAATAGTAGTTAGCTATATAACTTACTATTAATTAATAGTTTATATAATAATAAATACATTAGTAGTTAGGACCTTAAAGGTAGGTATTCCTAATAAATTAGTATATAAAGAGATATAATACTTAATTTCAACTATTAAGGTAATAATTTTAATACTAGTTAAATAATGTTAAATAGCTTATTAAAGTATAAGTCTAATAATATAATACTACTATTTATAAACGCTAATAAGGCTCTTAGGAAAATAATTAAACGCGTAGGTCTTTAATCTTATTAATTTATAATATAATTATTTATTTATTTAAAATAAAGTAGTAACCTTTCCTCCCTTCTATCCTCCTTACTAAATCGTAGATACGTGTCATTAAGTATATTAAAAAATAATAGTAAGGTTATAGTTAAATAATATATTAATATAGGTAAGGCCTTATTACTTAAAGGACCCTATATATTAATTATAATTAAAGTAGAATGATTATTTATAAAATAAGAGGCTTATAAGTCTTAGAGGATAGAAGAGTTCTAAGTTATACTTAAGCTAAGATAACCTAATTAAATATAATATAAGAGATTAAAGGCTAGTATTATAATTATATTAAAAGGTAAGAAGAGGGAATTTAAAGGATTTAAGAAATAGATTATAAGAAAATTATATATAGAAGTAGAATAGGAGTTTAAATCTATTTAAGAACTATTAAAGTAATATAAAAAGGTTAAATAAATAAAAATAGCTTTATTAAGTAGTAAATTAAAGTAGATAATATAAAAATATATAAGAAATATTATAAGCGCGAGTTTAAATAGTATTAATAATTATACTAGTTATAATATAATTAAGAAAGTAGAGTAGCGCGGAGAGACTATTATAATTAATAAAGGTAGATAGGTAATAATTAATAGGAAGGCTATCTCTTATAATAATAATATTAACGGCGCCTTTAAAAGGAATAAGTATAATAGGCCCGAATAGTAATAATAATACTAAAAGATATAATAATTAAGAAAGGTAAGAAAGTAGAGTCGCGCGCGTATAATATATATATTATATATAATATTTAATAAACCTCTTTTATTAATATTATATAATTTATAAGATATAATTAATACACCTTAATAAATAATATTAAAAGCGAAGAGAAAACTTAATAATATAGAGTTATTAAAGGTAATTATTATTAATTTAAGGTATTAAAACTATCTTAGAGGCTAATATATAAGCTTAATAGATATTTATATAAAATACGTAAATATTTACAATATACAGCCTCCTTAGATTACTAATGTAATAATAGGTTAAAAGGAAGCTAGTATAATACTAATAAACCTCTTTATATATTTAAAGATATCTTATAATAATCTTATTAAGAAGCTATTAAAGTAGCCTTAAATATAAGACTTATTAATATATATCTCCTCTAGATTTAACTACCTCTAAATATAGATATATAAACAATTCCTTAATAATACGTATTCTTTAAAAAGCCTATTATAAGGTTAATAGCCTACTAGCCTATTAAACCCCTTATAATAATAGACTACTCTAGAGACTAGTTATAATATGTTAGAATATTAACTATTAATAAAGATATTTAATAGCTTAATTAAAGCTAAGTATTATAGCCTTAATAATAAGATTATTTATAATACAATTAATAAAGTAATTACTATTAGTACCTTAATTCCTCTAATACCCTTAGATTACTCTTATAAAGGGAGTAGCCTATAAATATTAATCCTAATTATATACTAGCTAAAGAGCGGAGATATAGAGATATATATATATTATAAATAGAAGACTAAAGCTCTTTAAAAGGATATATATTAATATTATATTTTTAATACTCTTATATAAATTTAATAGTCTACCTTTAAGGTAATTATAAGTTTAATATAAATTAAGGGTATAGCCCTTAATAATAATAATTATATATAAAAGTAGGTATTTATAAAGAGACTTTATATAATAAACGCCTTCCTCCTAAGCTTTAAAGGCCTAGAGGATATAGCTTATATAAGATAGTTAAAAGGATTATTAAGTATTAATAAGAAATATATATTAATAGTTATTAAATTCACCTTATTAAACCTTATAAATAAGGTTATAATAAGGTTATTATACTTTATAGGAAGTCCTTATTTAATTAAGCGTTTTATTTATAATTATAAGCTATAATATGACTTTTACTATTAGAGCTATAATTACTGTATCTATTAATATCCTATTAAGGAATATAACTAATAGTATAAAAAATGCGTAGGTTATTATAATTAGGATAAATATAAAAGTAAGTACTATAAATATATAATTTATATTAGAAAGTATTAAGCTATAATTAAAAGTTATCCTTATTATAAATATAAGCTTAAGAAGCTTAATTAGATAAGGAGCCTTTAAAAGACTCTTTACTTAATAAAGTTAAAGTACAAGATAGTTAAGTTTAATCCTCCCCTTATATTAATTAATCTAATTACTTTTAACCTAATTATAATAATATATAAAGAGGAGGATATTATTAATATATATTTAAAGGAACCTACTAATAATTAGCCTATTCCCCTAATTATAAATAACTCTCCTTTAATTCATAAATTAAGGGATATTAGGATAGAATATAAATTAGAAGAGATATTAAAGAAGATAATAAAAGAGTAGATTAATAAGAGGTTATTATAATAAAAGATAAGGAAATAACTTATAAAAGACCTACTTATATCTAACTCTAAGACTATTACTATTATAATAGTATTATAGGTTAAAAGGAAATTTCCTTATACTTAGCCTACTTTAAAGGCCCCTAGGACCCTTAGGATAAATCCTTAGAAATATAAAAAAGTAGGTAAGGCTAATCTTCCTAATAATTATTAAGAGATTAATATAATAGATTATATACTTTTAATAGTAAATAAATAAATTTTAAAGGTAAATAAATAACTTAAATTAATAAATTCTAAGCTTATAAATTCCTTAGAAGGAGTAACTTTTAAGGTTATAACGTTTATATAAATAAGTATAAATCCTCCGCTAATTCCCTCCTTATATAATTCTACTTTAATATAAGGATTATCTAAATCTTTAAATAAATTAGACTCTAAATTCTTTATATCTTATTTATAATTAATAATATTAGAGCCTTATCCTTTAAAGATTAATACCCCTAAGTTTTTTACCTTAAAGAAGCTAAAGTTAATAATATAAGAGCTTACATTAATAATAATAACGCCTTAAAGAAGAAGAAGATAACTTTAAAGAGGTAGAAGCTCTTAATCTTATAATATAATACTTAATACTCTCGCGTTAAAGTAATAATATTATTCCTTAAGGATAAGAAGGTACTAAAATTTAATATTATTATAATATAAGAGTCCTAGATAAACCTAAATAATTTAATAATTTATTTCCTTAATTAGTAGGAATTTAACCTAATTTACCTTAAGCTAGTAGATTATAGAGGAAAGACCTCCTAAATATACCTTTATATATATAAATAAATTAACCCTTAGACTATTATATATAAATTTATATTAAGGGATATTATTTTAATAGAAATTAAATTAGAAAGCCTAGACCTTAAGAGAAGTAATTTATTATATATATATAATATTTATAATAAGCTAGATATAAACCTAGCCTATACTCCTAGGGACCTATACGCCTTACTTATTAGTAGTAGCCGTTTTATTAACTTAAATATAGATAATTAAGTTAAAGAGATTATTATTAATAACTTTAATATCTATTATCTAGTATAAGAAGGACCTTATATTAAGGCTAATAATTATAATAAATAACTAATTATAAATATAAATAAATTTTAGCTTTAATAATATTTATTAGTTAAGATTATAACTTTTAATTTTAACTCTAACTTCGCCTCTTTAATATTAAACCTCTATTTTATAATAGAGGGATTAGTTAAGCGGGTTCTAGGCTACTTTAAGAAGAAGGATATAAAGTATAACTTAAATGACTTCTTAATAATAATATATCTTAATATTATAATAAAGGATATATTAAAGAAGGAAGGACTCTTATAAGATTATATTAATATTATAAAACTTAAGGAAGTATTTATTATTAAAGCCTATAAAATTATATTAATAATAAATAGTCTAACTACTTACGGCGTAATTAATACCTATATAAGTATTATTATTTATACTATTATTAAAGCTATTAAAGCCGTAGTCCTTAAAGTATAAATCTTATAATACTTACGCCCTAGATAAAGTAATAAGTATAATAAAATATATATAAAAATAATATAACTTTAATACCTCTATTAAATATTACTACCTATTAAAGATAGAATCCTAGAGGCTATCTTACGTATAATAAAGTAGAGGTAGAAGAAATAATCTTATTAAAAGGTAAAGATTATTACTTATATACTTTATAATACCGATTAAAAGAAGGTAGAGGAGATTAATAATAACTTAGGAAAGGCTTAAAAGTTAGCTAGATAGGCTAATAATAGAGGTATATCCTTTAAGGCTTATATACTACTTCTAAAGGACGCTTAAGGAAGAGTAGTCTTAAGGAAGGATAAAAAAGTATACCTACTTATTAATTCCTTCTTTTTAAAGTCCCTAGATATAAATTTATTAGATATTATATATTTTAAGTATCTCTAGCTAATTAAGTTTAAATTAATTATAAAGTATAGAATTATAAATATTATTAAGGATATCTTATTAAATAAAGTACCTAGACTTAATATTATTATAAATAAAGCCTTAATAGTACTACTCCCCTAACTTATATATTATAATTACTGATTATAAGAGGTATATAGTAATATAATATCAGTCTTATTCATAGTAAGACTAATTCTTAAAGAATCTTAGAGGTCTCCTATAAGGGGTCTCTATAAAATCCTAAGTAGAAGATATATAAGCCCTATATATTATTTCCCTATATAGCTTTACTATATAAGTAAGATATATATTAAGAGTATATTATAAGCTAGTTATAATAATTACCTTCTTTCTTAAGGAGATTTATCCTTAAGCTTCTTAAGGTATAATATAGTTATTAATATATAGGATTATAAGAAACATCTAATTAGAGATTTCTAAGATATATATATTACTATTATTAGGATTACGCGTACTATAATAATATTTATATAAATATAATCTTAGCGCTTAGTATTTTAATTATTATAATACTTAAAAATTTCTTTCCCTTTATAATTAATTATATTAACTTTCCTTTAAGTACTCTATATCCTCTTCTCTTATATATTATAAGTATATATATATTACTTAGAGTATATTAACTATATAATATAATTCTTCAAAAGTTTCTAATATCTTAGATATTACTTATATTATAAGTTCTTTAACTATTTATATAAGTATAGTTAATATATTATAATTAAAGCTTAATTAAAAAGCTTACATTATATTAACTCTTATAAGATAGAGCCTAATTTAAATACTTAATTAATAATTAATAATATTAGCTAGCTATCTAGCGCGTCCCTTATAAATCCTACTTATAATAATAAGGTTACTCCTATTTCTCCTTTATCCTTTATTAGTCTTTTTAGTTCTAGCCTTCTAATTATACCTAATAATTAGGCTGTTTTATTAAGGTAGATATTTACTTATTTATATTATATATAATTAATATAAGTCTAGTATATTAAGCTTACCCCTTCTTTTATAACTACTTACTCTTATAATATTCCTCGCTTATCTATAAATATCTATGAGTAGTATATCTACTATATAAATAAATTTAAAGTAATATTTAAATATAGGTTATTATATTTATATTATATATAATATATATATTAATAATATAAGTAATACTACCTTTATATTAGCTCCTAGGGGTAAGAAAGTAATATTAAAGTATTATAATTATTATTCTACTATTTAATATCCTTATAAGTTAATAGATTTTTATTAATAATTAGAATTATCTTTATTAATATAATATATATTAATTATTTAATTTAGATTCCTATTATTATTATCCCTATTTATAATAAGACTATTAGCCTTCGCTAATCTATTAATAATACTTAAGATATATAAGATTTAGAGGAGGAAGGAGAACTTATAATAATAGGTATTATACTTATAAATATTATTATAATTATAAAGATTAAGCTTACCTCTTATACTTAAATTATAAGATACTTAGGAAATACTAAGAAGCCTATTAATTTATTTAAGATATAAATTATAATACTCTATTTAATAAAGTAAATTAATAAATCCCTTTAAGGTATTTATAATCTTAAGTATATTAAGGTAAATCCCCTTATATTTATATTATATTTATTAAGGGTTATAATTACTATTAATAAGTTATTTTTTAAGTTAGCTTTAATCCTTTAAATTTAAAGCTTAAGGATAAGTCTATTATTAATAATAAATAAATTCCTTACGCGTTATAATTATATTACTTATATTTATAAAAGTAATTAAATAAGTATTAATAGCTTAATACTTAATTCCTCTTATATATTTTTCTTTAATAGCTATCTTTTCCTCTTCCTATATTATCTTTTATTTATTAGCGCCCTTAAGGCGTTTTACTTACTCCTAGTAAGTAAAATAAGAGGGATTAATATCCTTTATATTAATCTTTAAATAATTAAATAAATATTATTACCTATTATCTTATACTTTTTATATAATAATAATATAACTTCTATTTATAATAATAATACTTCCTTTTCTTATT
>JAABUL010005231.1_pt1 | contig 16405 bp, 23 predicted proteins | sample 5559151 | NCBI WGS metagenome assembly JAABUL01 (sample SAMN10711876, study PRJNA513368) | rock metagenome | isolation source: Antarctica rocks | place: Antarctica: Victoria Land, Pudding Butte sud | reverse complement strand
GTGTGTGTGTGTGTGTGGGTGGGTGCGTGGGTGTGTGAACAATCAAGTATCGATCCCTGGTACGTCCTATCGAGGCGTTCATCACATCCACCTGGTTGGTCAGAGAGAGCACCACAAAGCAGGAACACGCGGGCCCGTTGGTGGCAGCTCCCCGGCCCACCACCTCCATATTATCAGATATAGGATTAGGTAGCAGGCTTATTCCCGGATGGGTCGGAGAGATCTCCAACGTCTTCCTCTTTGACCCACACTAATATGCTTCCATCGTCCCGCTTGCTGGCCACCGTACTCTTGAAACACTGTCATACGCACAAAGAATCTGTGCGTCTGACAAGGAAGTTCCAGCGTGCTGGGATAAGGACTTGCCACTGAACGTGAGCTTTGCAAGGGTGTGATCCACCCTCGCACGCCATCACTAGACCTTAACGGCAATCCGCACAGCTCCACATTGTCAGCTGCGATTGCGACATATCGAGGGTGTATTCCTTCACGGCATTTTGTCGTCCCCATAGTCTGTAGCTGTAGAGTGTAGACGATAATCTATTGGCGCCACAATTCCTGCAAAGAACATGATATGGGTGAGTAGTTTGATTGGTTGCAGATCTGTGGGTGTCAAATTGTCCTTAGTGGCCGTAGGCGCCGTCCAGTCCCAATTAGGACAAAGGAAATTGGATTGTTGATACTAATTCAACGGTCCGGAATTACGCTAGCCATTCAGGCATTCCACCTCCTGCTGCGGGCTTTTTCCTTCTCCTTCTTCACCTCACCCAACATCCCTCCGCCTCCTCCTCTCGGCCAGCAGTGCGACGATAATACAGCAAGTGGCAGCTTCACTCCTTCAGCTGCTCACTTCGCAATCCGCTCCTTTTTCAACGTGAACCCGTAGTCAATCTTCAGCAATCGTCCTCAGGTCAATGGTCTGTACAAAGATCAACAAAGAACGTTGGGCTGCAGCTGACCCCGACTTGCATTCAGAACTGCTGAGTCCCGCAATACCGCTCATTCCAGCTCCTCTATACCATACACAATCATTCAGAAGCGCTCTTGAAGCCCCCACACTCTTTCAACCAACATGCCCGTCATCCCAAGCCTCGTCGTCCGAGACGACTCGAGCAGCACCACCACCTTCAACCCAACGATGACGAACCTCCTCATTGCACTCGTTGCGCTGCTATTCCTCGGTCTCGCGCTTGTCGCTAGTCTTTTCATCCTCCGTAACCGCCGCAACACTCGGCAGCTCCAGAAACTTTCAGACCTACCCTTCCAAGTTCACTGTCCCACATCGAAGATCTCCAACCACCGTCGCCTCACTGTCACTGCATCACCGTATGGCCGAAATGCCCATGCCATCGACATCTACAATGAGAAGGAGGTCATGGTGGAGAAGACCTCCCGCCCCAGCTCCCCAACAAGCCCACTGCCGGAAATCCGTATCACTTTCCCTGAAGAGGAGGACGATGCCGGCAAACGCAAGTCTGGCCGCGTGGTTGTCGTCCGCATCAGTGAGAATGGAGGTGTTGGATTGGAACCATACGACGACGACCACCTGCCACCATACCAAAGATCGGACTCAGGACGGTTCCAGTCCCTCGATCTGGACAGAATTGGGGGCCTGAAAGAGAAGATCTGAAATGTTCGCGGTGAATGGAGCGTTACTACCCTCAGTCCGCCTTTATCCTCGGACTTCAGCATCATTCCACTGCAGACTACACTACCACTAGGATCACCACATAATGACCATGACTCCTCGCTATGACCTTCCGCAGTCACCACTCCGCATCCGTCAGACTTCTACATATCTACGACTATATTCGCATGATCCGACTTTGTCCCATTCGCCCTTACTCACCTTGGCTACCAAGATGTGGCATTTATGCGTACATCGCTGGTCCAAGCAGCTTACGTGACCAACGCTGCTTAGTATATCTTTATTGGCGGCATAGTCCTTGTTTCTAATGTATTTACTTAATCGAAAATCATGAACATGTCGAGCACATTGCATTTCGCTCGTGGTCCTCTACAATCATTTCGGACATGCTTAGAGGACTCAGGTGAAGAAGCATGTGACATAGACCGTATCATAGGACGTCCTACACTAAATATTTAGAGTCCTATTTCCAACGTCTGTTAATGCCAACCTTCAAACCAACACGCTCCGCCAGCCGCCGTCCAGCCGTGACCACGATGAGGTTCAAGGCGTCAATTAGAAATATCAGTACATTCACACGTAAACACACTCTTGATCTACCTTCTCCAGCACAAGCTAAGCTGCCCCGTTCCAGGATTGACAGCATCACTATCGTCCCTCGGCAAAGATGTCTGGCTTCAACTCAACAACGAACAGCTTCGCTTCACCGTGGTCCCAGAGCAAGGCAGTCAAGTGTGGGCGTTCGTCCTACGTATTTCCACACGGCTCATGTACTTTCCTGACATCTTCACAGCGTCCTTGCGATAGTGAGTACCCTGCATCGTCTAGAAGTGCGCTTCGCTGAGCCGACATACAGGACGCCATCTTTGACTCCTACACAATCCAGTCCGCTGTCGAGAAAAACACCATTAATCTCCGCATTCCTCTCGCCCCACTCACACGCGCCCTCCGCTCTGCTACCACCGCGTCCTCAGCCTCTATACGTCTCACAAAAAAGGACAACATTCCGCTCCTCTCCCTGACAATAATCACCAACAACCTCACCTCTGCACGCCCACCAACTTCCATAGCGATCACTTCGCCAAACCCTGATGACGCTTCCTTCCACGCCAACGACCCCAGCGACAATAATGACTCCTTCGCAGAACCAAACGCCGCGGGAGCTTTCCCTCACGACCGCGAAACGACGATTACGCAAGAAATACCCATCATGGTACTAGCCGCTGCTGCAGTGGAATCTATACACGAACCACAATGTCCGCAGCCAGACGTCCACATAATGCTCCCACCTCTCCTCCAACTCAAAGCGATCTCTGAGCGCTTCACCAAACTTGCCCTGTCCACGTCCACCTCTGCAGCCCGTGGACGTGCCGCCGACGCTCCGGCATCCTCGTCACGGCTCACACTATCGGCGAACGCGCACGGTGTACTGAGGATTGGGGTTGAGACTGCCAGTCTTAAGATCGAGAGTAGATGGGAGGGATTGACAAACCCGGAACTGGATCCTGAGCAGGTTGAGGGTGGAGAGGAGGGGATCAGAGGACATGCGAGCACGAGAATGAAGGAGCGGGAGGGGGACGAGAGCTGGAGTGTTGTTAGGGTTGAGGGCAGGGATTGGGGAAGGGTGCTGGGTGTTGGGAGATTAGGGGGACGGGTCATTGCTTGTGAGTCCGAATGCTGTCTCTGTATTTGGAGCATGCGAGCCTCGGAATCATTCTGAAGACACGGAGCTACCTGAGCGTGACGAAACCGCTGACTGTATCTGTACAGGTTTCTGCCACGAGCATGCCCTGATCCTCTACGTCTACCTCTCTCACGATGATATGGAATCTGTGCTTACCGTAAGTCATCTCACGCTCCAAACTTATATCTGAATGATACTAATCGCTTCGCCAGTACTACATTGCTTCTTACAGCGCTTGATACCCCACCCCACATATCTGAAAGTATATAGAGTGTCTATAGAATTCTAAACCCTTTCTCAGAGATCCATTCTGTCTATCAAACATACAGCTACATCGCCAGGATTTCCACTACAATCACGTTCGACCACCTAGAATTAGCTGGTCTACCTTTATTACGATATCATACTAACACAGCATTGCCTACAGAGCATGGGAACCCTACCGTCACAATCTTCAACAAACCTGAAAACCACCATAAACACAAAGCAACCCCTAAACCATTCCATTGCCTCAGAATCCCAACATCAAGCCGCTACCACAACCACTTCCCCCTCCCCACACCACCAGCCACCTCCCCAAAAGCATCCACAATCTCCTCCCACCAAACCCACCAGCAGCTTCCCCCCCCAAAAACAACAAAAGCCTCACCCACCACAACCTCCACTCCCTCCCCCATCAATCACCCCCCTATCCTCCACCCCCCCCAAACCCCTCCCTCCCCAAACGAAACCCCAGCCTCAATACTCACACCAACACAACCATCTCACCTCCAAATCCTAAATCGCCACAGCCTTCTCCTATCCGACTTTCATCTTGCAGCATCCCATATTCAGAGCTTAAGGTGTTGGAGCATCGATCAGTGCTGGTCTAGATTATAGTAGGGAGAAGGTAAAGGATAACTCTGGACGCTTCTAGTGGAATGGATTTTTTCTTAGGTGTGTTTATCAGAGTTATGAGGTTATGAGGTTGTGAGGGAGTGGATGAGTGATATTATCAACACAACACGCTTTTGAGCTTGTCGTGGGTATTGGCGTTGGTATTGGATGGTATGGCAAAGACTATTCAGGCGCTTCGTATTTTGTAGATCCAAGGGGTTCTCATTTAGATGATCCTTTCTCTCTCTCTCTCTACTTTCTCAGTTCCAGCACATGACTCGCTTATTTGTTGCTGTTCTATTATGGGGTAACTGCATTCGTTCGTTTAAAGGGGAGAGGGTGGGTATGGGTTGGTGATTCTTTGAGAGGAAAGTGGGAGGTGGTGAGTTGAGTTGGCTGTTGTATGATGGCATGTTGGATTGTGGGGGTGTTTGCGTTTTGGGTGCTTGGTTGGGATTTGGGTATATTTAACAGATGTGGTTATGTGATTGTGTTTATGGAGATTTTTGGTTGGTTGATTCTATGATTCCTGCGGAATGGGGTCAGAAGGGGTTTACTGTTGTATGTGAACAAAAGTACGCATGAGACACGAGAGTTTGAACTAAGTCCATCGCCTCTGAAATTGACGTGTTTTGACTCATTAAAGCCAGAATAAGGAATTGAAATGTATGCAAGCGACACCAGCGCTTCCACTCCCTCCACTTCAGCACGTACACCCCTGATACTGCGACGACAACGACCCCGGACACGCCACGGGCGTATAGAACACAATCTGCCCGCCCCCATTCCAAACCTTCCCATCGCTCCCCACAGCCGCCTGCCCATCCGTCCCCGGCGGCCCCGTCTGGATATCGAAATGCACCCCGCAGCTACTCGAATCCTTATACCCATCGCTCGTGCTGCCGCACCAGTGATCACCAGCCGAATAACACGCGTCGACAATCTGCACCGTGATGGTGGAACCAGAGCCGACGCCGTCGTTGTAGGTGTTTGCGCCGCTGGTGGAGAGCTGGTAGCATTGGCCGCAGGCGGAGCCGCAGTTGGGTTGGCCGGCGGCGTTGAGGTGGCCGGAGAAGAGCTTTTGGTTCACGGCTGCGTGGTAGAAGCCGGGGGTGCCGGACCATTGCCAGGGGGCTTGGCCGCATTGGCAGGCGGAGCCCATCCAGCCGTAGTACTGTGGGTGAGGGTGTCAGCGTGGTCTCGGGGGTTTGCAATGGGAATGGAGGGTGAGACTTACGGATGTGGAAGCCACGCCGTCGAAGCCTGAGGGCGCGCTGACGGAGTTGCAGTCGCCGACTGTGGCGGGCGTTGGCGCACCGGCTGGAGATGAGGTGTCGCCGGCTGGTGGGAGTTGTGCGGCGTTGTTCGATGCGCCGCCTACTTGGTTCGCGGCCGATTTCTGGTTTGTTACGGGCTGCGCGGCCACTTTGGATCCCGAATCGGGCTTGTTGCCGGTGGCGACGGGGCTGTTACTAGACGGAGCATTTGTGTCGCCACCAGTAGCGGGCGGGGGAGACGGGGGTCCGCCAGACGAGCCTGTTGCAGTGTCGCCTGGTTTCTGACATTGCCATGAAGAGCCGGCAGGCGTCCACGAACCGTCGACTTGCTCTCGGCATTGTGCGTATGCTGTTCAGCATTGTCAGCCTTGTTCTGTCGCTGCTTGCAGATGGGAAAGCAAGGTGCAAGTTCATACTGTTGTCTTTACATATGCACTCGCTGCCAGAGGCACAGGGCAGCGGGCCATTGATGCCTTCGCTTGGGAAATTGCAAGCTCCCCACAAAGCTACTGGAGTGTCGCTTTGACGACGAGTGAATTGTGCTGCTTGGACGCTTGCGTATTCGCTGCCTGCTAGCAGGGCGAGGAGGGCAAGGGAGTACATGCTGAGATGATCTTCGAGGGGACGATGATATTATTTGATGCTTATGAATATCGTAGAGACGCAGTAGAACAATCAATGTTCCTGTATTAGGATCTTTTGCCTGCAAAAGATGGATTATAAAATCAGAGACTGGCTCGATTGAAGAAGCAGGAGCGCAAACTTGCAGCGACGGCTGCATTGATATACACATTGTGGACTGTAGGAGAAAGTCCGCACTGAAGGATGCCTTGTCCCGCGTAAGGAGCATTGAAACGTGATTGAGACGGAGAACTAGCTCACATACATATCAGAGCCAGCATGGGGCAGCGTGGGGACCCGTTCTTCGGCTGGAAAGAGCCAATAGCGGGAGCTCATTCGTCACATCGTGGCGCTAAGCTCGTTTCAGGATTCAACCAAAACCTCTAGTCCACATGCAAGCCCACATGCAAGCCGTTCGAGGCGGCCAAGACACGGGCTACTTTACCAATCTCGAGCATAGTGTCCTCTGCGAAGGAGTGGGATACGACAAGCGGGGTAGACCTAGACACCGACCTGAACTCATCAGTTGTGGTCCCGTCCGTGGCAGGAAGTCTTTGCTTTCATCATCCTTGCCAGACCAAGAGATGTAAAAGAGGTGATTGCAAGAGTTGATGTTGTCTCGCCTGCGTATCATCTCAGGGCGCGCAACGAAGACGCAGGTGTTGTAGCATCTCCCCACGAAGCACAGATGGAAGGCAGCGGTCGCTCTCAACACCCGCTTGTCTCAGGTCGAGATCCTGCCAAACACTTCTTGCAAGCTTCATGGCCCCCAAGCGACCAGGAGGCATCTTTCTGGCATGCTTCTGTCGTGGCAGCTGGAAGATGTTTCACATGATAGGCTCTGGCCGACCTCCATGTTTCAGCAGGCCATGTATGCGCGGCCAGGGAGCGGAGTTTCGAAGACCAGATGAGGGACATCGAGGACGATTCCACAGAAGCAAGTAGCAGGGTGCGGTGGAGGTATGTATCCAGCAGGCATTTCGAGTGAGGCCGTAAGCATTCTGTAAGCAGCAGAATGGAGGTGGAACTGCCATAGATGATCATCGGACCCTGCCAAGCCGCTGCAAATCAGCTCGGACACTAGGATCAATTGGGAATGCTACTAAATGCCCGAGATCTCGTGAAACCGGCGTGCCTGCATTAGCTCATTGCGTCTTCCCTACCATGGCATGGTTACGACGGGAAGACTGTTTAGCAGATCTTGAAACCCTGGCCTGTTTCTGTTTGGCCGAGCGGGTCGCATAGTCGCATAGTTCTAGATACAACCTCCGGAAACCCCCGAACGACGTAGAGCTCCGTTGTGCACGCTCAGGAACCCTTAACAAAACAAGTCTCTTACACAAGGCATGTGGACCTACAATGTACTGTGTCGATTCTCTGGCCATGGCAATACATGGATTGCACCTTACTCCTTTCAAAGGTACGATCTCGAAGTCTTGAATCTATCATGTCCGCTCTCGTGACTCTTCTCCCGCTCGCTTGGTAGAGATATCGCACTGCTTGCAGAGTCTCGCTCTGATATTCAACTGCATGCATATTAGACCCGGTCGTCTTCAATAGCCGAGCTATCCGCGGTAGATGAACAGCTGCCAAAAGCCAACGGCGGTCTTGCGCGTGAGAGTAGAGATTACTAGTGACAGCTAGCAATACTGACCGTGATATTCAAGTCTGCACGATGATCGGTCATCTTCTCTAGAGATCACCATGACAACAATATTGAACTTGCAAGCCCTAAAAGCCGATCCGATCAATGGGCATCTGGTTACACGAACTCTGGCCGCCCCGTTACTGCTGCAATTCGAACTACAAGTACGATCAATTCACTCCTCAGCTCTATGTATCATTGTGAAGCTATCGTATTCACAAATGCGTGCCAATACCGCTGCAAGTATCTTCTTAGCTGAAAATGACGTTGGAACAAGCTTCACTAGATTATCACTTCAACAACGACAACACCCAACTGAATAAACACTCTCATTCTCTATGCGAAGTCATCTTCACGAGTTGAATCAGTCTACGAGTCAATCCTATCAATGTCGTTGCAGAGCTGATGATCTCCTGGAGGTGGCATTGAATTGGGCCAAATCGACTCTCCAGGCAGTTGTGTTCGACCGCTGCAGAATAACAGCGTGACAAGGCCTCACCTTACTACTGTTGCCCGTTCCTTGTCAGCCTGTGCTACGAGCCTCACAACATATATCCTTGGAGTGTCACATTGCTTCAGCCTTTCTACCCACTTGTTGAAGCCGTCCTTCCCAACCTGCCACAGAGTGAAGGCTCTACGATTTCCTCGTCCACGGTATCCGAGGTCTATTGCCGTGTAATCAAAGAGGTCTCACCTACGGCCTGAAATCCGGAAATTCAGTAACCACATGACAAATCTTATCTAAGCCGTTGACCCAGATCTCACTATGGGCAATACCCCAGGGACCCAGTTCGGCTTTATGTCTCTGCCTCGCGAGACGCGGGATGAGATCTACTCTTACTTGCTCACGTCAATCTACCGTATAGGCTCAGCGCCAAGCTTGACGCGTACTGACTGTAGTGCTAACAAACAACTTCAGCCATTTACACGTTATCCACTCGCTCGGGAACCTAGAGTCTCAAAGTTGTACCCTCCTGCAATCCAAGTGCCGTCTGACCGGACTAAAATCTTGCAAGTCAACAGTATCATCGGAGCAGAGGCAAGAGAGGTGCTATACAGGTTTTCCACCTTCGTTTTCGTCATTGGCTCCATCTCCCGCGAACCATCGGCCCTAGAACTCGAAGACATCGAAGCACACAAAATGCGTAATATCGAGGTCAACGTCGAGCGTTGGCACGATTTATTATCCGCCGGCAAGCTACTCTCTTTCTTTGCTGGCAATTCAATCCATCCGAATCGGTGCGTCATCAATCTTGGATACACTATGGATCTTTGTCATCTGTCGATAACAATGCCGTACACCGTAGGTCATATCACCATGTTCAAAACGGTGGAGGTGAACATCCAGGACCAGGATCCATACGAGCCGAGGGACAACACCCAAGGTCTAGAAGACCACATGAAGCGCCAGAGACTGGAGGCATACAAGGGCTTGATATCAACAGTGAGCATCAATTTGAAATCATGTGCATTGGGGTATATGAAGGATGGGGAATATCAAATGGGATACCATCCACAGAACATCTGTCGATCAAAGGCGATCGCACAAAAGGGTGATCTCAATGGAGGAAACTCTGGATCTACCTCATCACCAGGGTTGGGAGCGAAGAATGATGGAAGTCGCGTAGACTTCCATTCTAGAAAATGTTTGACACAGCAAGCTGCGAGAGGGGCGAGAAGTGACCAGGAGGAATTGGCTACGGAAACGGATTGGAGTGAAAGCCAGGCTAGTGTAGACGGCAATGCGGATGGGGCGATGAGACAGAGAAGACTTTGCTACGATTTCGGATTGGAATGACAGTGAGGCCAGTGAAGACGCTGGTGCGGAGACGGATGAGGATCTAACTGAAGACCTGCATTAATTACAGCCTTTGCCGATGAAATTTGTACTACTTGCTTGACATGCAATCTTTCGTAGCAGAATGATAAATTGTTACCGATCCCCGCCTTTACAAACCATCTCTCTCTGCTGTCAAGGTGAATAGAAAATAAACTGAGATCTACAGGACCGTCTCCACGAGGATATTACTAACACCGATTGTATACCCTCTTTATAACTAGCTCACTTCATCGTTTATCCGAACTTAGAGCTCCAAAATTGTTTCATTCTCAGTCACTTAAGAAAGCGCTCGGCCTAGAAATCACTCCCACAACCGCTCCTAAACCAAGACCGCCTAAATTATTTCAGTGTCAGCTTTCGACTGCATAGCGAAAGTAGAGTGCATACCGAGACGGTCTCCAGCTTTCGAAACCTCTCAAGACATCTCACAAGGCGCATACCCACCTCCAAATCAGGAGAGGATCGAAAAGAGACAAGATAGGACCTTCGAGGCCCTCGATGATTGTATCATGAATTCAAGCCACCTGCACGTACCCTCCTCCCGACTGTCCTAACATCTTCCCTAACATCTTCCCTAACATCTTCCCTAACATCTTCCGCAACAAGGGAAACAACACCACACCACACCACACCTACCTTTCATCAAACCCAATCAAACATCTGAAGCACTTCAGCAAAAGTCGTGATCTGGTACTCTCCCGCTTTTAAAAGAACTACAGAAGGCGATCCTACACGACTTTCGCCAGAAGCTAAGGCTTGTGGAGGTGGAGATGTGTTGAGATCTTGGAAGGGAGTGCCGCGGTAGCGTATCTTGCTAGGGGACTGTGTAATGCGGAGTCAATCGTTACAATGCCACTGTAACCCTGCCGCCGGTGTATTCTTACAATTTGTAATGTTGATCGGTCTTGGAATGTATGATACCAAGTCCTCACAAACCGTCGTCAGTACGCGGAGGGCTATCACCCTAAAGATCAACTACCTGTAGTAACAGCTTGTCGATCGGATTGTTGAAAGGACTATACCAACAGAAATCAGTGTAGCGTAGATTTGGCGGAGGTCGAAAGTGGGATTGAGGCTAGGGTCAATGGTTTTGGAGGAGAGAGAGGACATGGCTGGTGGCTAGATGCGATATTACAAAGTCTGAATATGAGATACGCTTGATGATCAAGATGAAATTGGTCAAGGAGGAGGATAGGGCGATCCAAGGACTACCGTCAAATTTCAGTCGTGCGTAAAGAAGATAATCCACCTACTCCAATAGAAAATGTGTAATGAATCCAGATATTACGTGTCTAAGTGGTCGATGGAGATACATTGAAAATGTGCTTTCAGTAACAGACCCTGAGCTCTGTGTCTATGAAAGACATTGCGATCTAGAAATCACATGCCAAGCGTCCAAGCAAATTTCTTAGGAGCAGATAGGAGAGAGAGAGTCTGTATAATAACCGAGGATGGGTAGCGGCGAGAAAGGGATAATCCATTCTCCGCGATTCAGCAAACGATACACTCGAGATCAAGCGAATGCATCCCAAGTGCCAAGCTAGAGAAGACTCAGATAATATGACGTTGACTGGATGGCAATTCAGAAAGAGACCATGTGCAGTGGTAGACTAATGCTTCAGCGAATCAGGGAATGCTAAGGGTGCCGCAGCTGCTAAGTTGGTAGAAATTTCTGTTTCGTGATGCAAGATCGAACAGAAACTGTTAACATCCGTAAAAGATAGTAGGAAGGCGGCAAGTCAAAACGCTATGTTCGGCGACGTGATATTGGCAAAGTAGGTAGATAGCACGAGTGGTGCTTTGCCATTGGCCAAGATACTTTGTAGTCTTGAGGCTTGGGGGAAGAATACCAAAAGATGGTCGCTCGTGCTCACGGTAAGTATTGCGGATGCGGAAACAGAGAACCGGAGTTCAAGCGCTAGTGTGTTTGTGATATGTTTTTCGTCTGGGATGTAGATTTAGATCGTGGTAAAGCGCTGAATTGGATATGTAGCAAGCGTTCGTGGAAACTCGCACAGCCTAAAGTATTAGCCTCTCTCTGGATAGTGCAAGAAATGCATACTAGGTCACTTCAATATCTATCATTCTATAGTGAAGACCTGGAAGCGATAATCAGCTCTTACAACGATTCAAAAGTGGACTAGGTCTGATTCGCTTCGCTTACCCAATTCGTAGGCAACACCTGCTCTACCAGTAGCGGAGACGCACAGCTTCACTATAGCTGTAGATAGTTTCCATATAGCGTACCATTTCTCTTGATCCGGGGGCCCATCTGTAGTAACGGTGATCCTGCACTTTCCATTCGCTATCAGAGTCGTTAGTTGAAACCCAGCCATTAGTCTCGGAGTACAATACAGTCACTAATCACCCGTGGAAGAGGGACTTCGACACGTGGATCATCACGACTACCGAATTCTTGCCAGAAGTCCGCAGCGGGCATTCGATTCAACAACGATTGACAGTCCTTGAGGCTTGGCCTTGCCAGACCTGCACACCTAATGTTCTGAGGGTTGAACTTTGTAAGAATGAGTCCGAGGTTACCAGCTTTGCCTTGGTAAATGTCAGCCGCCATGTCAGGGAATACCAGGATAGGATTGAATTAAGAACCAACCTAGGTTTCGTGCCAAACCACCTTTGACGTCCTCACTGTCAATGCTACAAGTGGTGATCATAGCTTGCGCCCACCTCCGAAAGTTCCCGATAGTCGCAGTATCGGACATGTAATCAACATCCGAGATAATCTCGATGGCGCATAACCCGTCAGCTATTCCAGTGTAAGCGGAAATTTCTTCACGACATTCAAATCGAACATCGGCGAAACGTACGGCTCAAGGACATGTAAGGCAATGCAACATCAGCATGTCCGGCCCCTCCAATACCACGCCTGTCTTTGAAGCTGATGATCCTTCCATGATTAACCTCTAGATGTTCCAACAGATTATACTGGGCTTGGCGACAACTCCTGAGAGGTATGGTGTCACCATAGTCGGCTCCACCAATGCAGTCGTAATCTGGTGGCTTCGCCGCAAATACTAAGGAATCATTCGTAGGTAGAGTAAGATTGCCGGGCAGCAGCAATCCAACCGAGGGCGGGGGGCTTGAAAGCTGGGACGAGGCCAAGCTAAGGGAAACGGCAAAGCGAATGACGGAATACAGAGCGAGGAGAAGACGCATTTGCAAGACCACAAGCAGATGTTATGGATATACCCCACTGAATCCAAAGCCTAAATCCCTTCAACGTTGGTGATATTGCGGCATGATGCAGCGCAAATGCAAAGTTGAGTAGACTAATACCGTCGCGTGTGTACTGGGATTCCAGAATCTCAGTGCAGCGGCTGGATATGTAGAGTAGGATATGCGCTCCTGCCGTCACCACTTCGCGCCCTACCGCATGCAAGACTCAGCAGTAGTCGCCATTTCAACTCGGCCTAGATCCCAATGAAGTCCGTCAAAGGAGACATTCTCATGCTCGAATTCGTCTCCACTCGTGCGCATCACCGGGTGTCTATCATCTGACGCGTGATTTTAAAACCCATTTCCGTCCGTATCGAGACTCAATGCAAACACACTATTGTCAAAGGCTGCTTTTGAGCTCGAAGACCTTGGAAACTGCAATTTCTATGATCTCGAGGACCTCCGGAGGCGCAGGGAAGCCTACGCGTGGACTGAAAACTTGAGTCAAGCGCTGGCCATATGTTGCATCGCGCAACAAAGACCGGTGCCTGGCAGTTCCGAGATTAATTTGACCAAGACAAAGCAAGTACCACTCCCAAGGTGACTGCGGGTTTCTCGCATAGTCAGTATCGAATCCCGGTTCCTGCGAGATTGAAGACAACAGGCATCTTCGGATTCACGAAGACCCTCCGGGCTGAGTGCTAGAGACAGTCACAAGTGAATTGCATTGCACGATGCTGGTTCCTTGATAGGATACCTTGCTCGCCTCTTCGATGTAAGTGGTCTTGGTCAGAAAGGCGAGGGGGAGAAGTCTGCTGGCAGCCCCCCTTACGTATCACAAGCTTTACCGCTACCGGCAAATCTCTCCCATAGCGCCACAGTCTTGTCACCGTCGTCAATGCGGCAGAATCACTCCAGCCTCTTATTGGTCGCTTTGTTCGGCGTCTGAAGATTCTGGACAGGCTTGAAGACGGAGACCACCACACCTGGAAATCTGCGATCTGGACTAGAAAGGTCGATCCTCGCAGTAGCAACCCGTGATTAATAGGTAGCCTTCCCTTTTAGCAATACAATGGCGACTTAAGATGTGGAGTGAAGGAGCGTCAGGATTATGACAAGTACGAAAGAGTCATCGACAGCGCAGAGTATTTGGAAAACGCAGGTCTGTTTTGCTGCTGCTTGAGGTAGTGGAAGGTGTCTGTAAGATAAGGACGCGACATGCCAACTTGAAGTACCGTGAGTTAAATGTTACCTCGCTCGAGGTAGAGAAGGTGTGGCGTAGCTATGACAGCGTTAATGGAGTTGCACACCACTACCTCTATCCGAACTCGGATTCCGGTATTGAGAGCCAATGACATCGCATATGAGCCTCGGCTTAATTCATTCTATATCGAATCATACTCTGTAAATGCGTCCACGGAAATATAAACGTATCTTGGATGAGCCTCGGAGGCGGGGAGCCTGGCTCCCAGCATATGACGGGTGCGCCGGGGTCACAGACGTATTCGTGCGGCATGGGCGAGTCCACGTTTGAAGACTATTAACAATGCTGAGCCATCTTGCTTAATGGTTGCATGAGGCAACGTGGAAGGTTGATCTTTTGTCGATCAAGTGTGTAGTGTACTCAGGCTGGGGTCCAGAACAAGAATTCGGCTTCAGACGACCGACTCCGAACAGGCTTGCAGTCAAGGTTGCGGTTGCATGGCGTGGTAGAGAGATTCGAAAGTGTTGCATTGGCATCCTTGGCTGTGGCAGAGTCTGAGACTTGGAATCATCGAGGGGCGAAGACCAATTAGGGATTTGCTAGCGAATTGCAAACCCTCCATAAACATTCGCTTCCTCCTTTCCTCATGATCGTGTGCCACTCACCGTGTCCTCGACTCATCATCAGCCAAGGCCATATAATTAGAGTCATTCTGAAACATCGGCCAGCAGTGGACCACTACCGAGTATGCACCGTCAAGACGAAAATCGACGCTGTGTCGGCGCAACTCGTCAGCTCGTCCCGTGAGGCGCGGGCGGTGAGTAAGATGTTCTCAAAGGAGAGTGTGCGGAAGCTGGAGCCGACCATGAAGGCGAATCCGAGACGTTGTTTAAGTGGATGGATTGCTTTCGGGAGAGTGGGAGCCCGATTGAGTTGCTGCATATGTCTGGCGCTTTTACAAATCATTCGATTTTCGAGTATGCGTGTGGCTTTAATTCGGGTTGATTCGGAGGCCCGACATTCAACAAGAGGTTCTTTGAGATGGTGAGTTGTTGAGCCTGTTGAAATGTGGGCAGGGTGCAATGAGAGCTGACGGTGTGCTTGCTGGCAGATCAATGGTTTTCATGACTTTGGGGCGCTGGTTTTGCAATTTGCGTGGTTCATGCCTTTGATGAAAATGATTCCGCAGGGCTTATTGCTCAAATTCAACCCGGGGATGAAGTCATTTGTCGATTTCAAGAGGGTGAAGTTCCCTGTACCCTGCAAGAACAGCAGCGTTCCCATAGAAGTGAGAAGGCCGATCGACATATTGAGCAGGAGCTACTCTCCAACATAGACCGAGTACGCAAATCTCGTCTCGACGGAAAAGGCGCACACACCGACTTCGACGAGATATTCGACAGCAGATTGACCGATCATGAAAAGAGAAACGGCCGCTTGCTTCGTCTACACGAAAGTTAACGAGTATCCATACTGACAGGTCATGACATTCTACCTCCTCTCCGCCCCCAACGTCCTCTCCAAACTCCGCTCCGAACTCAAAGTAGCCCTCCCAGACACCACGACGCATCCCTCGATCAAGGAGATGGAGCAGCTCGCCTACCTCAGCGCCGTCATCCTCGAAGGCCTGCGTCTCTCAATGGGAACCAGCAATCGCCAAACGCGCATGAACCCAGACTCAGAGATGGCCTTCCACGACGGAAAAAAAGAATGGCGAATACCTCGCAACGTAGAGCTCCCTGATTTTCCCCCTTGCGAAATTATAGACACTCACGCAAAGGCGCACAGACACCGGTCGGCATGGCCACCCCTCTTGTCCATCTCAACCGCGACCATTTCGCCGACCCCCTAACCTTCAACCCAGAGCGCTTCATCGCGGATCCCCGCCCCAAGAAAAACCTCATGTCTTTCTCGTACGGCTCACGCCAATGTCTAGGCATGCAGCTTGCGTATGCCGAACTCTGTACGTACCACGGCCCTCCAGATTCTCGTGTTCATAACATCTTGTGACCTCACCTCTATCAGGGAGACATACACGAAAGGAACATGTATTGACAGGAAAACGTGCCCCATACAGACTTGCTCAATTCCGCGCTCTGGCGGCGCCTCGGCACTCGACAAGAATCCGGGCCGGCTGGGTGATTGGAGCTTTTCGAGACGGATAGGTCGGATGTCGAGATGGTGGCGGATATGTTCGTGCCGTATCCCAAGAAAGGAAGCAAGGGCATTAGGATTATCGTGGGGGGATGAGGGAGCGAGTCGCGGAGACTAGATGTGGAGTCAGCATCATGACTACCTCGTGCTTACAGACCGAAGTTGTCAAGAGAAAGGAAATCGTGACAGAAGAAATCGGACTTGAAGGGCCTTACAACATACTACTTACGGTACTAGTACTCCCTTAGCGACCCTTTTAGGCTAGACCGTCTAACATTGTAA
>JAABUL010005228.1_pt1 | contig 16413 bp, 36 predicted proteins | sample 5559151 | NCBI WGS metagenome assembly JAABUL01 (sample SAMN10711876, study PRJNA513368) | rock metagenome | isolation source: Antarctica rocks | place: Antarctica: Victoria Land, Pudding Butte sud | reverse complement strand
TCTCATGGCTGCAGATGCACCAAAGCGGGATCGCCACGAGCCCCAAGGTCGTATTATGTGCCCACCTGCAGTGACGCCAGGCCGCCATAGGCCAGGCTTTCGCTGCCGTGCGTCCGAGCATCGAGGCAGAAGCTGATGGTTCGCGCGCCGGCGTCATCGGCATTCTGGGGGACAAAAGGCGCAGTCAGCTCAAATGAGACGTGCTGACGTGCCGCTGTCAATGTTTGGCGGTTCGATGTCTTCAGGCATGCATATTTGGCCAGCAGTTGGCCTGTGTGCGTGGCCCGCGAACCCTCTGAGACGATCCCGCACAGCGGGCGCCGGATGCGCCAAATTTGGGCGCAGCGCACCTGGATGAGTTCCTTGAAAATGGAGGTGCCTTCGGGATAGTCGAGCAGGATCTTACGAATGTTGGCAGTGAGGTCCACGCGCTGCCCAAAATCCTGCCACTCCCTGATGCTGCTCATGGCGTGCCACTAACCCTGTAGGGGCCTACATGGCATATTCCATCAGTCCATCACAGCAAGGCTGGGTCTGGCAGTGCGGAGGCGTCTCCGAGGCGCGTTGCACCCCAAGGATTCGAGCCTTAACAGGACCAGAAACTCAAATTCAAAGTATAGAGGTGAGCTTCCAGCCCGCCTATCCTTGAGATTACTACGTTTTTTGTCGCGTCATGAGTACAGGCTGGCTGAGGTGGAGTTTTGCTCGAGCACAACTCGTTTCGGAGATTTCTGTCGACAGTTTTGTCAGACAAGCCTGCTCAATCCGTTCAGAGCATTCATATTCTTTACATTCTGGACTGGACTGGACTTCCGATTTGTATTGTACTCTGGTTTTGAGCGGTCGATGTTGCTGGGGTTGCAAAAGTCCAGTTCGAAGATTGATGTCCAGCCTCGGGGCTGCGTGAAGCTGCGTGCTCCTGACGCTTCGACAACTATCATGCGCAAAAATTACTGCAGCATGCTAAACTTCTGCTCGACAGCGCCCAACCAATGCCTGGTCGCTTGACACCTAGGTGAAACGTGCGCCAGGCGCCGCGCGTGCTGATGATTCTGCCGCATTCAGCCACCGCATGAGTCTGCACACATACGTGAGGCATAGTTTGTTTTGCCTGATGCATGCAGCATTTCTCTCTGTGCTGCAAAGGCTGCTGGCACGGAGCCGCTGGCATGATCCCAGCACAGGCGTGCAGACCGACATCCTAGTGATATCCTCTGCAAACGCAGCTTTTGTCACTTACAAGCAATGAGCTAGCTTGTATGTCTGTGCGAAGGCCAAGATGCAAGCAAATGCATACTCCCTGACTGCTCATCACCACCATCCACATGAGTGGCATCTTCTGATAGTGCAGAGGCGGAGCATACAGCTGGGAAACTGGCACCAAATTCCTCGCGCACAATGTGATTTGCAGACGGGAAGGTGTTTGTGAGGCCAGCAACGCAGGTGCGCCACTGCAGATTTTGCAAGTCACAGAGCAAAGCAAGTGCAACACTCACTGCCCATCCCCATGGCTTTCAAAGCCATGCATGCAGAATCAAGGCTGATACGGGCCTGCCTAACACAGGGCCCGATGCCGTTTGGCGGCCGCGGGGCCAGCAAGGACGATGTCAACGAAATCCGGCCGGGCCTGTGGCTCGGATCGTATCACTTCGAGTCCGGCAAGCTGTCACGCCTGCAGAAGCGCGGCATCACGCATGTGGTGCAGGTACATGTGTGTTTGCAGTGATGTTTCTGAAACCTATGTAGATGTTCACATCACTCCAAGCACGAGTTGCATCGACAGCAGTCTACCTGTAGGAATCCGTGAAGGTGAATGCTGCTCAAGTCGGCAAGGTGCACTTTCTTGCATTGCTCTTTCTGCAGAGTTGCTTGCTGCAGATTCCGGAGGCAGACTCTGTGTGCAGGTGGGGTGGAACATGGAGTGCACGCATGCACCGCGTCTGCGGTACCTTTGCATCAGGTGCTGCCCCACAAACAGGGACGGGAACCACACCTGCCTACGTGCTGCGCCTGCAATTGCGTCCACCCGCCTGGGCTGGGGCACTCCATGTCAATGACGATACGGACAACGATGAATGTTGACTGATCCGGACCCGTGTCTCAGGGCTCTGGACGACACGAATGAAGACCTGCTGGGTGCTGTGCGGGCCTGCGGCGCGCTGTGCTTCATCGACAGCGTCATCGCAGCAGGTGCACTTCTGTTTGCTCCACTCCCATTTTGCACAAGCGCTGGAGGAAGGCTGCTCCCTGGAACCGTACCGGCTGGATGCCGTGCGGGGTTGGAGCGCTCTGCACTTCATCGAGGTTGCAACCGCAGCAGGTGAGTGGTGCGTTGTACCCACGACCTGAGAGTACTGGAAAACAGGCGGCGTGCTGAAAGCTGGCTGGCCGCAGTGTGGGACTGTGGCGTCTTGCCCTTCATTGCGGGCGCCAACCCGAAAGGTTACTCATTCTTCATTGCCGACACATTTCACATGTGCGGATATTACACTAGATACTTGCCATTCCTCGGACATGCCCGAATCCGCCTAGCACGGCTGACTTGGTTCCGCCCGCACCGGCCGCTTTTGCCAGTGCAAACTGATGTGTGTGACCCTGTTGTCGCAGCCCAGGTGGCATCGAAGCTCCCGGCGAGCACGTGCCGGATAGATTGACGCTTTCTGCCAGATGGGACGGGAACCAGCGGCGATGCTCATCGTCGCACAGCCTGAAAACTTCAGTTCGTGAACGGAGAATTCAACATTTGACACAGGCGGCGCGGTGCTAAACTACTGCCAGATGAGCGTGAGCCACTCTGCCACGCTGGTGGCTGCATACCCTGATGGCTTGCATTCACGTCTAAGAAAACTCAACTTGTCATACACAGGCGGCGGGGTGCTGGTGCACTGCCAGATGGGTGTGAGCCGCTCCGCCACGCTGGTCGTTGCGTACCTCATGACGCGGAAGGCGCTGACGTTCCGCGCCGCGCTGACAGAAGTCCTCCGGCGACGACCCGTGGTGCAACCCAATCCAGGTCATCATTCCCAACAAATACAGTTTGATAGTGAGTCGTAGCTTCGCAGCTCCTCACAAGTTCACGTTTCTGATTATCTGCCCCTGCCCTGCCCTGCAAGTCTGCAGCCCAGCCAGCCAATCGTCATGCGCTTTGCCATGTGTGTGCTGCCTGGTGCCGCTGAGGGTATATGGCACGTGCTCACCACATTAGCCTGCTGGTTCTTCAATACGGTGCGCCGCACAAACCAAAGTCTGACCTCAGATGCGATGCTTGCATGGCAACATGTTCCTTGTTGTGCAGGGTTCTGCGACCAGCTGCAGCACCTCGAGGCGTGCGGCAGCATCGAAGCCTATACGCCGCTACCCACTCAGGTGCGGCATTCATTTGGCAGAGAATAAGCGCTCGCCTGCTCGATTGGCCTGCAAATCGTACAGCGTGCAGGGGTGCTGCTGCCACAACTATGTATCAGTAGTGCAGGCGTGGAGTTGGTAGGCAACTGCGACTTGGCAAGTAGTGAGGTGGGCATTTTTTGAAATGCACACGACAAATTGCACGGTGCAGGCATTTGGCGGCCCAGACGTGTGGCAGCAGTGGCAGCGCTGGTCGTCGCTCATTAAGGAGTGCCGCGCCCTCGCTCCGGCGTCCGGCGCGCCGGCGGAGACGCTGCAATGCAACGGTAACCTGGTGCCGAGTCATGCCGCCGTGAATAAGTCGGTGCTATTTTCTAGCCACAGCACGGCCGCCGCCGCCGCCGGCGGCAAAGGCGGCGGCAGCAGGCATGGCCTGATGCGCCCAAGCGGGCTGCTTGCGTGGTTGCTGCTCCGGAGGCGCGGCCCAGAGCAGGCAGCAGAGTGATGGCCGCTGCGGTCGGCGGCGGCGTGGCTAGAAGTGAGGATCAGGCGATGGCATAGGAGAGCCGCGCGGTTGCAGCGCATTGATGCGTGGAATGCATGTTCTACCATCTCAGAAACATATGCATGTGCCATGGTGTGAATAGCGGTGCAGCCATCGAATTTCAGTTTGCTGGTGTGTCTGGGTTTCAAGCGTGTCTGTCATATCATATCGGCTCCCTTGACACGGAGCTATCCTGCCAGGACTTGGCCTGTGGGCCATATCTTGCCGTGTTACCGCCATGTGCCGCCTTCCTTCGCTGCTCAGATTATATCGCCACCCCCGCTACGAGTAGTGTTTGTGAGGCTGCCTCTGCCTGCTGTGGTCCACACCGCGGCGATGCATCTGGCTGTGAGCCTGCCGCGTGGAGTTCCTACGTGGATGGCCCACTGTGCTAATGTGCGGCGTCGCCGCCGGGAAGGCCACCAGGACCTGCGGTGGAGGACAAACCGACAGCATCAGGAAGTGAGACTGGATGGCAGCAAGAATGCTTTGCAGGCAGAGCCTCTGACGGCATCCCGAAGCACGTGCAAATCGCAGCTTTGCCACCAGTCGGAATCGAATGTTTCAACCTGATGAACTATCGATCAAGCACAACAGCCTGTCAACAGAGCTCCAAACCCCACTGCGCTCCTACACCGCATCGTGATCAGACATGATGAGCGAAGATGCGTGCAGCGGATCCTCGTGCTTGCCGCTTCCATATTGAGGATGGACACTCGAGGCATTCCCTATGGCGCTCTCGATGCATTCCCGTTGGCGCTCACCATATTCGGACACAATGGCCAGCGCGTGCAGCGGCGTCTCGCCAAGCTTCTCGCACTCATAGCGCTAACATATGAGAACAGGATCCGTGAGGCATTGCTTGTTGGCGCTCACCTGTATTCAGACACGATGGCCACCGCGTGCAGCGGTGCCGCCCAGCTTCTCGTTAATGCAGCTTGGACAGTATAGATACGCACTTCAGGGGTTCCCATTGGCGCTCACCATATTCGGACACGATGGCCAGCGCGTGCAGCGGCGTGTCGCCCAGCTTCTCGCGCCCCTTGAGCTCCGCCAGCTCCAGAATGGCAGCCGCCTCCACCACCACTGCCTTCAGCTCCGCCATGAGCTTGATTCCTGCACGGTATATAGTCGTGATTAGTTCAGCAATCGTCTCGTACACTGCTGCAAGGCCAGCTCCACCAGGCGCCTTCACAGCTGCATTATTGAATTCGTAGACACTTTGCTGGCGTGCAGCTCAGCTCACATGCAGCTCCAACTCTGCCGCTGCTGGCACCACACCAGCGCCGCGCCAGCACGCCGTTCAGACTAAAGCACCTTCACCGCCACAGCTAGGCTTGTCGCACATATGAAACTGCACGATGGCGCAGCATCTCTTCCTAGCCTTTCGGCCATGGCCACATGGCGAGAGATGAAGAATCAGGTGGGACGACAAGGGAGTGTACTTCGTCTATTTCCCGAGAAAATGCCGCGCCCGTCTGCCCAGGGTGCTGCCGGTGGCCACCAGGCTGTCGCCAGCAGCACAATATTGACTCTCCCGACACAAAATTGGGGGGAAAGCCAGCAGAAAGTTCAAGGTCTGCACCCGCCGCCAGGGCGCAGTTGCTGGCTATCAGGTCGTCAGCAGCAGCAACACTGCTTTCTCCAGACTTTCCCAACTTTTCTGCAGGTTGTCTCAACCAATAGGCATCCGGCAACAACTTGAAACATGCTATGCAGGATTCTGCACCCGCCGCCAGGGTGCCGCCGGTCGCCACCAGGTCGTCGACGAGCACCACGCGCTGCCCCTCAGCGATAGCGTCCGCGTGCACCTCGATGGCATCCGAGCCATACTCCAGCTCGTATGACGCCTTTATCGTGGCGCCTGCAGAAGAAAGGCAGAGGGCGGGCGTCTGGTCCTGATTTCAGCCACCTCGGTGATTGCACTCAATGGCATGCCAGTTTGCACGACGCCGCCGCCGTCTCTTCTGCAAGCACAAGTCAGAAGCGGGAGGACAATGTGGCGCAGTCTCGCGGGTGGGGCCTGGGCCAGTGACTTCAGGTGCCGAGCCATGCCGAGGTCTCGAGACGCCATGACCGGCGCTCTGGCGCGCTCGCGGTGTGGGTGCTGTCCTCAGCGGCAGCCCCAGGCTGTTTATTGCTGGAGCTCATGCAAGCGACACTACGGGCACGGACTCACAGGGCTGCTCGCCGGGCCTGCGCAGCGGCAGGCGCACAAAACAAAACAGTTACGAAAACTACTATTGGGGTGCACTCACCGGGCAGCTTGCCGGGCTTGCGCAGCGGCACGAAGGGCACGCCCAGCCGCAGCGCCAGCGGCGGCCCAAAGATGAACCCCCTCGCCTCGAAGCCTACATTCGAGGGCAGGGAGTGCATTCGTTAGACTGTCAAGGTGGCCGGTCGCTGCATGCTGGACAGTGGTGGGTGGAACACGCCGGCGGCGGCATGGACGCATCGCTGTCCTGTGAGGCAGCAATATGCGTTGCCGCGCCGAGGCCGCAGATCGCAGACTGTCGTACTTGCAGCAGCGGCACCCTCCTTGGATGCCCTTTCTACCATCTTGAGCGCCGCTTAGCTTCAGAGCAGTAAAAACCTGATGTGTTATCTGACTTGGTGCTCTGTCACAGCTATGGAATGTGCATGTTTGTGTATGCGCACCCGCGACGACGTCGACGCGCTGGTCCAGGTATCGCTCCACCAGCAGGTCGATCACGTCGCGGAAGGCCGGCGGGTCCAGCAGCAGCGTGGTGATGTCGTAGAAGTAGATGCCCTGCGTTCATTTTTGCAACTTAGCAACACGAGAGCAGACTGAGGATGGTCGACAAGTTGCTTGCTGCTGGCGGAGCTGCACGGCTTGTGCGGCGCTGCCGCCAGCCGCAGCAGTCATATGATGAGGTGGCAGTTTGAGCTAAACCAAGCTGACGGCACAAGCCAGCAATGCAACGTGTGAGGCCAGCGTGTTGAAGCAACTGAGCCGCGACCAGCCGTCGCCGCAGCGGGTTCGCGGCCGCAGCCGCCGCCTCTGAGATGGCATATTCCCCGACGCAGCTGAAGCCACATTGGAGAGTAGCGCCATGGCCGGCTTGTCAAGTTTGTGTGCATTATTGCTGTGATTCCGGAGCACAATGGCGGCTGTCCCACACGCGACCCACCTTCTTTGGGAAGTTGGGAATGCCTCTGATGCTTGCCAGCACTGCCTTGACCCTGGGGTCCGGATCGGACGTGATGGCCGCCATGCTCGAATCGATTGGGCTTACAGCTGTTATCAGCCGCGAGTGTGTCCGCTTGCGTGGAAAGCTGGCGCGGTGCGAGTGTGCTGTGGAAGGAGTTTGATCTAGGCGTCTGCAGCGGCTCGTGGAAGACGATCGCAGGCCCAGGGCACTAGTGTGCGAAAGGGGGTAGTGCGCAAGCAGTGGTATTGCAATCATGAGCACAAGTCTGCAAGCGGGGTTTGCTGTCTGACAAAAGTGCCACAAAGTTGAACGTGTCTTCGCCAGAGCTTCAATCTCAGAGGTGTTTGTCAACAACTGCATGTTTGCAGCAAATGCAAAGATAACAGATCAGAGCAGTCAAAGATGGATTTGCAAACGATGCGGGCGGCCCCCGGCGCTGGCTGCTGCAGCGGAGGCCACTTGCACCAGGCGGTGCACACCTTGAGAGGCAGACCATGCAGAGCCACGGGGCCCTTCAGAACGGCACACCGGTATCAGCAGAGCAGACCATGCGTGCGGATGTCAGCAGAGGAGGGGGACAAGGCAGATGCGCCTGCTGCAAAGCCGGCCGGGGCACCAGAGGCCGAGCGATCCCAGACGAAGGGCAAGCGCAAATACAAGCAGCAGCCCGCAGACAAGGCGCCTGCCGGCAAGACGGTCAGCCTCACGCTGCGGAGGAGCCAAGAGGAGGCGGCAGAGGCGGCGGAGGCCTTCAAACTGGACGACATCAACCCGGTGGCCATCGGCAAGCGGTCGCGCCAGGTGCGCGCATGCATGGCTGCATGGGCCGCGTGCATCAATGTCGGCGATCTGCGAGCGTGCCTGTCATCGCCTTGTTTCATATGTTGAGTGCTATCCCCATGTGTCGTGCCCATATGGCGGATTGGCTGTGATGCGGAGAGCATGCGCATGCATCTACGGAAGAGCCTTGGCGATTGCATATTGGAGAAAAGTCTGCACACACTAATAATCTGACCTACATCTGTACCTCGCCCCTGCAACCACCTGCCGCGGCCATATGCATGCAGGTGTTTGACGATGTCTGGCAGCAGTTTGCGCGGCTGGCGAGCCCCAGCCGCGGCTCGGCCGGCAGCCTCGACTATGCGTCGCCCGCAGAGGAGTTCAGCAGCCCCGCCGCCGCCAGCACCACGGTGCTGGTCGCCGGCGCGACCGGCCGCGTCGGCCGCATCCTCGTTCGCAAGTTGCTGCTGCGCGGCTACAAGGTGAGCCGCTTGTTTTGACATGCTAAATTCATATAACCTGTGCTTCTGGACCTCGCCTTTCCTCGCCGGTGGCCGAATCCACTGATTTCGGAGGCATCCGTCCATCCTGCGGCGCTGCTGTGGGGGCGCCAGCTACAAGCGCTCTGCTAATGCTGCGGCAAGCCACCTTGAGGAAAAGCAGGCTCAGAGTGTAGTGCTGCGCTGTTCACAGGCGGCGATGGAGACCGTTCAATAGGAACTCATATGCCGCAGGTGCAAGCGCTGGTGCAGGACCACGGCAGGCGGCGCTGGAGGCCATCCCCCAGGTGCTTGTAAGCCTTGTCCAGCGGTGAACGCAAAGTTGATCTGACCCAGCGATCGTTCATTTACAGGTGCGAGCGCTGGTGCGGGGGCGGGACCAGGCGGCGCTGGAGGCCATCCCGCAGAGCGTGCAGATCGTCAAGGGCGACATCGGCGACTACGACGCCTGCATGAAGGCCATGCGCGGCTGCGACAAGGTGGGACATTGGAGATGGCATCGAACAACTGAAGTCAGGGAAAGCAATCCCCAATTCATACGCCTGGGCACGAGGAGACAAATGCGGCGAGCTGGACAGACATGTACATGCATTTGGCGCTGTATGGACTTTGTCAGCAACACACGCAGGTCGCTACCAAGCAGCCCATGCTATGTGCCCAGGGCCTACCCTCATTATGCGCTGCAGGTCATCAGCTGTGTGTCAGCGCGGTCAGACCTGACAGTGGACCTCAAGCGGGTGGAGGAGGAGGGCATCAAGAACCTGGCGCGCGCCTACATGGTGAGTGTCGCAGAATGTTGAACCGTGTCCAGGATACAGACTGCAGTTACCAGCGCGAACTGCAGTGCAATTGCATACGCTGCACCACCTCTTGCACCACAGTCCATCACATCCCTCTCGGCCACCAGCAAGGCATGCTTTTTCTCTTCAGGACCTCGCTAACAGGGACGCCAGACAGGAGGATGCGTGCCACACCTCGCGCCTGGCCAAGGTGCCGGTCATCGACTTTGCCAGCCCCTCTGCGCGCGAGGCCTGGCAGATCACCCACGTCGGCTTGCCGCGGGTGAGCGAGGCCTGGCCCAGTGCTGGTTCAAATGCCCCTTAGAACTGGAACACGGAAACCACGAAACTGCGGCCCGTGCGGGAAGCCGTAGGGCTGACATTGCCCACTCTAGGAATGTAAGTACAGTATATTACATGCAGCCCGACCATGAGAGGGGCGGTCGATGCAACAGACTTGCGAGCCCTGCGCTATTAAGTGCAACAACGTGCTGTCGCACCTCAAGTCTGGCACGTGTTGCGCAGGACAACAGCAGCGGCATGGCGCGGCGGGCGTTTGACCGGGGGCAGGACATTGCGTCGGCGGAGCGCTTCGAGTGGCGCGACACCCTGGTATTCTCAGGTGCAGGATCCTGTGTGGCCGCTGCCTCTGTGGGTGCCTCAATTGCTGCTGCGAACGGAGGAGTGAGGAGTGTAAAGTTTCACATAAGACTGAGGTTTCCTGACCGGCGGAGCGCTCCGTGTGGCGCGACCCCCTGACCTCAACGCCTGTCATTCTGTGGGCGCTGCGCTCGCCGCTGTGATCTTACACGGTGAAGTGGATCAGCAGAGTGAGCACATGTGGACGTTGCGCGGGCTGCAACACCTGAACATGACCGCCTCGCGTGGCTCCCCCTCAACCCACACCTTTTGTCAAATGCTGCACAGAGGACTTTAGGCCTTGGGGCTTCACTGTTGACCAGGCACCATCTACTCGAGCGGCGGGCGCGCGGAGGTGGGCGGCCCGGTGAAGCATGTGCATATTTCATTTGCCATACTAAACAAATGTCATACTGCTGCCGCAGGCGCCATCTACTCGCGCGGCGGGCGCGCGGAGGTGGGCGGCCCGGTGGAGCTGCCGGAGGGCAAGGGCCTGGCGGGCTCGGAGGGCCTCGTCCTGCGCCTGGGCGCCGACGGCAACGCCTACAGCCTGCTGCTGTACACCGGTGAGAACCAGCCCCTGGAATGGAACGCAGACAGCCTGTAACAGTTCCAGCTCCAGCAGCTGGAGATGTAGGCAGGTTATCGTTTTAGGTGCGGTTTGGGCTCCGGCGGTGACGGCATCGCCTACAGCTGTACGCCGGTGGGCGGCGGACTCTACAAGCAGCAGAATTTTGCGTGCAGCTACAGCCCTATGGGGACGGACTCAGGGGCCATCCTTGCTGGGCATTACAGAGGAAGACATCCTGTACACAGAATGTGGCTTCAGCAGCTGTCTGCATTGCGTTCATGTTCGCGCGTGTGCGGCGGTCAGATGACAGCTGGACGCTCAACAACGAAGTTTGTTTGTCACCCTTCCTTGTTCGTTGCACATTGCAGCGGAGGGGCACGAGAACAGCGTGTGGCACTGCGGCATTGTAACTGCAGCATGAGAACAGAGAGGATGCAAACACGTTATCGCAACCTCCCGTCTGATTGATTCGCGTCTGCTGCAGCGGAGGGCCACGGGTACAGCGCGCGGCTGACCACGCGGCGCGGCTTCATGACGGCGCGGCTGCCCTTCAGCGTCTTCAGGCCCGAAGACCCGTCCTTCCCGCCGGACGTGGACCCCGCGGCCGTGGTTTCCATGGGCGTGCGCTTCGACCGCAGCCCGCGGCAGACCAACGTGGTCCTCAGCGCCGAGGACATCGTTCCCCTGTGAGTCATTCCACGGGCCTGGCTGTCACATTAGTTTGACTTCGTGCTGACGCATGTATGCACTGATAGTTAAATCATGCCTGCATTCGTAGGAACGACTTCCGGCTGGAGGTGGACTGGGTCAAGGCGCTGCCTGGCGGCGCCGAGGCGGACTTTGTGCTCATCTCCTGCGTCGGCGCGGGGCTGACGGGGCAGACGCGCCGCAAGATGGTCGCCGCCAAGCGGTGCGCGCACTGCGAAACCTGAATTGCATTTTGTCTTCGTGCTCTATGCGGAAATTTCTCCACATCCGCCACTCATGGCTGGAATGCTTGCTTGTGCTCACAATTTAGGGAGCTGAAACAGAAAATGCATCTGTTGTTTCCATTGGAGGCGGGGCAAAGGATGTACCGGGGGCCAGCGGGTTGGGGTGCAAGGTGGCAAGGCGGCATGCAATCTTCTGATTCACTAATCGTTCGCATTTCAATGCGCGGCGAGGACGTGCTGCGGGCGAGCGGGCTGGTTTACACAGTGGTGCGGCGGCCAGCAACGAAATGGCCATGCAGCCTCCATATTTGCCTTTCATCGTGCAATCCGCTTCTCTGAATGTCTAGGCGCGGCGAGGACGTACTGCGGGCGACCGGGCTGGGATACACAGTGGTGCGGCCGGGGCCGCTGAAGGAGGAGCCCGGCGGCTACAAGGCGCTGGTCTTCGACCAGGGCAACCGCATCCAGCACGACATATCCTGCGCCGACGTCGCCGACGTCGCGCTCAAGGTACTTGCGTCCTGCAGCCAACAGATTGCACATGGTCAATTGCATATGGTCAACTCGATGGATTGGGGGCATTGAGAGGCCAGGGCAACCACATCCAGCACGACATCGGCACCGACCTTGCCAACGTCGCGCTCAAGGTGTCTTGTTGTGGCCTGTTCAAAAGCTCCCAGCTGTTCCAGCTACTATCCAGCTACTGTGTGTCCTGTTGGAATATGAAGAGGCTGTGTTTGCATGCCACATGACACCGTCCTAATGTCATACGCTTTTTCTCTACCTTTCGGCCCCTCCCCGCGTATGGCTGCAAGGCGGCACGGTGTGTCGGCGGCTTCAATCATAACTTGATGCAGTCCCTGACAATCCGTTTCCAACACTGTTTTCAACTGATGCTTTCATTCCAATGCATGCAGGCGCTGCACGATGGCGCGGCGCGCAACAAGACCTTCGAGGTGTGCTCCGAGGTGGCGGCGGAGCCGGGCGCAGCGGCGTACGAGCTGGTGGCGCACCTGCCGGACCGCTCCAACAACTACCTCACGCCCGCGCTCGCGGGCCTGGAGAAGAATACCTGATACCTGGACGCGTGTGCGGAGGGCGCGACGCAAATGATGCGGAGGGAGGGGGTGTGTGTGCCTCTGCGGCGGCAGCAGCGGTGCAATGCGGCGGCTATGGCGTGCAATGACGGAGCTGAGCGTGCAGCAAGCTGTCAAAGGTTTCTGTTCTCTGGGAGGCCGCTTTGCCGGTCTGTTTTTGCATGTCTTCGATTGGTCACTGATTTGTCACCGTCCCGTGATTGCGGGGGTCGATGAGCAAACCAGTCGAAAAAGGGTCGCACAATTTCATCCAATACCTGCCCGACACTTGGGACCTGGACGATAGCCCGACGCGAGCCAGCAACGTCATTTGGCCAAGGAGAGCGGCCTCTCCAGAGTCCCAGGCCGATGGCAAGCCGGTGATGCCGTTCGCAGCTGGAAAATGGGCAGTGGTCGAGGTCGTATTCGGATGCGCCGCTGACCTAGGAATCGCACTGGTCGTGCGTTGATCCGCAGCGAGACGTGCCCTTTCAAAGATCTCGCCGAACAGTCGGACTGCTTGTTCCGCGGCCGTTGCGCGAACAGCGGGGTGCACGCGGACAGCCAGGGTTTCGAACCAGTGTGCCCATTCGGGCAACATCGCCGGGAAACCGGGCGCAGGCAGGCGGCCACGCCGGCATGGATGGCGGGCGGCCGCTGGTGCACAAGGATAGCGGAAACCAGACCTTCGACCGGGCGAGTGGCTTCCCACACTGTTGCTCCGAAAGTACTTTGTGCAACCAACGCCTTCAGGGCGCGAAGCAGCAGCAGCCTCAGCCTCGATCCGGGCGGCTGCGGGGTCTTCGTGACCGAATGCCAGCGATGGCATGCAAAGTGTGCCGTTCAATGTCAGGAACGACGATGTACCTACTGCCGAAGGTCCGGAACCTCTGTCGAAGCATGTGGCGCCTCTCGTGACTGTTCGCCAGACGCTGTCAGCGGCAGCAGGAGGGCTATTGCACCAGCTGGTGTGTAGTCATGCCCCGGGCCCTGATCAGCCAGATTGCGCGCCGGGCGCGCACGTGTCTTTCAAACCAGCTGTGTGCAGCACAGTCATCGGGCTCCAAAAAGCTCGCCGCTCAGTCAGACCGCCGCCGGAGCAGCAGGCGCAGCACCTCGTTTAGCATTGCATTTGCTCGGACACTTGCATTACGGCTGCCCTGTCGCCATGCAGTAGCTGACCGACGTCCTGCAGCCAGAGACGTCTCGCAGCAAACAGGTTTCTCTGGCTGCAGCGCCCTACCTGCCGGTCCTGCAGCAGGTGCAGTGCTCTCAGGTTCACCTACACATGCAGGGGTGCCACGTGCCGGTTCTGAAGAGCCTGGACAGAAAGACTCTGCATAGACCCCCAGATCACCGAGAGCGCGCTGCGGCTGACCCTGTGCCTCCCTGCCTGCGCAGCTCATCCTGGATCCTAACTCCAACTTCGAAGAGTTCATCCCCGTGGACGAGGACTTTCTGCAGGACTACGTGCAAGAGCTGTCGGGCATGAACGTTGATACCGTGCGCTCCCACAGCACCTGATCGTTACCGTGCACACTTTGCATTGCCTGTTTCTCAGTCCTGTGATGCAATGTTTGATGCATCCTGCACCGCACGCATATCATCCCAAAATTGAAACACGCGAGTCTTACAACTGCGTGAACAATCAGTGGGTCCCCGGCTACTGACACGGTGTCTCTTGCCTCCCTCCGCAGCAAGGCGGGCAGGCGGTCAGCCACCAACAGCAGCAGCAGCAGCACGGCCGGCCGCTGGCGCACCAGACGTCGCTGCAGCGGCACCAGACGCTGCTCATGCAGCAGCAGCAGCAGCAACAACAGCAGCAGCAGCAGCAGCAACAACAGCAGCAGCAGATGGAGGACCTCAAACGGAGCTCCGTCTCAGACTGTGAGCGCCTTTGCTACATATAAGTGCAAAGCTCTGGATGATTCAGTCTGCCGGCCTACGGAGCATGCAGTGAATTCAAGACAGACGCCCTTGCCGGTCGCCGCATGCCTGCCTCTGCAGCAGAGTGCACTGGCTTCGCACCACCACACACGTGTGCCAATCCTCGCGGCTGGCCACGTCCGTCGTTGGGCTGGGTTTGTCGGGCTTGGCTGACGCCGACTGTGCGCATTCCATGCAGCCGGCGGCCTGCCGCAGGACCCCTACGGCAGCGGCGCCTTCAGCGGCGGCATGAGCTACATTGGCTCGCGGCAGGGCTCGGGCGTCGACTCCGGGCAGCTGGGCTACGCTGGCGGCAACAGCGACTTCGGGGTGTGCTCCCCGCGGCATCGCCGTGTCTCCTTGCGCTGACAAATCCGCAGCAGCTGGCTACACGTGCCACTGCTGGTGGATGCCAGGAACTGGCTAAGTGCCCCTGCAGAGGTGATTAAAGGGAGATGTTTTCCCCAGGCTCAGGAGAAAACCTGAGCCTCTGGCACAAGAGTCAAGCACTGGAACAGCCGTCTTTGCCACGAAGGTTTGCAGGAGTAAACTTTGGCATGGTGAACACGGTACCTGGCCTGCGTGCAGGGGCGGCCGCTGCTGCCGCCGGCGTATTCGGCGGGCATGTCGGCCAGCGGGCAGGACGGTCTGCGCGTCGGCAGCACCCCCGCAAACTATGCCGAGCAGCAGCAGCAGGTTTGCGCCTGCTGCAGAATGGAGAAGGGGCTGTCGGGGCGTGCACCCCTTAAAATATGGCGGCTGAGACGCATGGCGGCGGTGCGGCAGGCGCTGCCATAGCCTGGAAAGCCACGTGATTGCTGCTGTTTCGGCAAAACCTTCAGTGTACCAGTGTGCAAACATCAGCACTGATGTGGAGATACTTTGCTGTGCCTGCAGGCCATCTCGTCGATGCTGGCGCAGTACGGGCAGCAGCCGTCAGGGCTGAACCTCGGCGGCGCGTCCGGGCTGGACTTCGGTGCCGGCGGCGGCGGCGGCAACGCGGGCCTGCGCGCCGCCTCGGCAGGCTCCGCCTTTGGCAGCGGCGAGATGCCCGGCATGTCGCAGGGCTTCCAGCAGGTGCGGCAGCAACCCATGAGGCAGTTGTTTTCATTCCTCACCTGCATGGTTTCTGGCCGGCGCTGCAGCTGAAAATGAAAAACGAGAAGGATGGCCAAGAGGCGCGGCGGCGGCAAATTTTTATGCTTCGGCACAGATCATGCTGCAGCTGGAGCTCGCGATGACTTCAGGGTGAGCTGTGTTGTGTGCTGCCGCCGCTGCAGGGTGGCGACCAGTGGCAGCACTCGGAGGCAACGGGCAACCCGGGCGGGGTATCCTCCAATTTCACTGGCGGCGACCTGCCTGTGCCGCAGGTCAGTACAATGCTCAGATTGCTGCCGCGATGGAGCCTTTTGTGGTGTCCTCGGAGCTCTGTCGAGCACGCCTCAATTTCTTTAGGTTACTGCAAAGCCGTTGTGGTTCGAGCCGCGGCCTGCATCCTAGAAAGACTACCGAGCGCTGCCTGTGAAAGCTGTGCGTGCGCACTCTGCTGACGGACTCTCGTATGCATTCTACAGCTGGTGCTGGCGGGGCAGCCGCAGCCGCAGCCGCCGCAACAGCAGCAGCCGAACCTGGTCATGTCGGGCGCGCCGCTGCAGCCGGAATTCGGCGGCGGCGCCCCCGGCGGCCCCGGCCGCGTCGCCAACCAGCGCATTGTGCTCGCGAGCGGCTCAACTCCACCGGACCCCAGCCAGTTCGGCATGGTGCGCCTTTCTGGCTCTTCGTTTTCTCTTTTCCATTTCGTTCCAGTTCGGCGGCGTCGCCAACCAGCGCATCGTTCCTGCAGATGGCTTCACGGCGCCTGACCCCGGCCAACTTGGCCTGGTGCGCCTTTGCCACAGCTAGTGGCTTGCTGTTGAGACAGGCAGATGCAAAATGGACAGAGTAAGAGTCATTAAGATACACACCACGCCGCCCAACCCCAGCCAGGTCGGCGTAGTGCATCTCCTTTGCACATATCTGCTTGGTGTGTAGACAGACACATAGTTGGGAGTATCAGAGGGGAGTCGGAGCTGGTGGGAAGCAGCTGGCATCAAACCATCTCGCTGGCGAGCAGTTCCACGCCGCCCGGCTCACAAACACGATGGCCGA
>JAABUL010005227.1_pt1 | contig 16414 bp, 3 predicted proteins | sample 5559151 | NCBI WGS metagenome assembly JAABUL01 (sample SAMN10711876, study PRJNA513368) | rock metagenome | isolation source: Antarctica rocks | place: Antarctica: Victoria Land, Pudding Butte sud | reverse complement strand
ATGCATTTTATTAATAAATTGCATCTATAAGATCTATAGAGTCTATAGATGCAAATATTGCATTTTATTAATAAATTGCATCTATAAGATCTATAGAGTCTATAGCTGCAAATATTGCATTTTATTAATAATAAAAATTCTAAAATTAGTAATTCTTAACATAATAACGTAATTTTCGATTCCTTAGCAATTCGATTCGATTCCTAATATTGAAATCGAATATCGACTCGAGTCGAGTCGAGTCGATTCCAAAATAATAGAAATCGACTTAAGTTCTAAGTCGATTCCTAGAATTGAAATCGTCGAGTCGAGTCGATTTCAATAGTTGAAATCGAAACCCGATCTAACGATCAATCTAATAAAGAGTATTTAATACTATAGTATTTTGCGTTTGTAATTAATAATAATTAGATTTAGATTTAGATTATTATTGTTCTTGCATATATTTTATTGTAATATCTCGATATTTTTAACGTAATATTTAAGATCTTTGTTGCTAGTATTGTTAATAGCATTAATAAATAACAAGAGCTTAATTTGTTAATTTAGTAAAGACTTGCTTTTGTTAAAATACAAAAGTTATAAATAAAATATTAAATAAATTTTTATTAATTTAAGCAATTCTAGTTTGTAAATATAATTGTTAATTGCTTAAAATATTTTGTAAAAACTTGTATAATTGAATTATCTTAATATTTCGAATATTAAATATAATTTTATTATTAATCTTAAACTTTAAAATTACAACATATTTATAATTAATAAACTTTACTTACTTAATTTAGATTTAGACAAACTTTTAATAAAGAAAATTTTACAAAATTTTAATTTTTTTAGTAATCTTATTAATGTTTTTTATATTGTAACAAGCTTTTAACATATTATTGTTAAAAAAAACTCTAAATAATTTTAGATTTAATTGTAATAAATAGTCTTCAATAGCAAAAAATAATAATAAATTAATAGATTTGCTAATATAATTGTTTGCAACAAATTTAACAATAGCAAAATAATTAATCTAGTTATTCTAATTATATTGTATATATATTCGAAGATATTATTTAAAAACAATATTAATATTCTTGATTTAATTGTTAATTTCTAAATAAAATGAAATTAATAATTTAGATTTAATTTCCAATTTTTTGAAAAGATATTGTTAAAAATAAGTAATAAATTGTGTATCTCTATTAAAAACAACAATAACTAGAAAGTTCTTAAAATATTAAACAAAATTAATAAAGATCTAAATAACAATCTTAACTTTTAAAGAATCTATAAATATGAACCTTTTAACTTTAAATAATTTATTAATTATTATTAAAATATATTGAAAGATCTTTTTTTTATAGCAATATAATAACAAAGAAATAATAAACTTACAAAATATATTTTGTTAATAACAATCTAGAATAGACAAAAACTTTAATAGATTATATTTATACTTGCAATATAATTTAATATACTTGTAAATCGAACAACTTTTAATATATTTTTTAATATTTAAACATAATATAAATTAATAGTAGTAATATTGTTTTTTTTCGAATATTATTATTTGATCTAGATATTTAGTGCTTAACAATTTATATTAAAATTTAATTGCTTTAACTTAAAAAATATTATTTTTGTTTTAAAATATATATATTTTATTTTAAACAAATAAATACTTAACTTTAGTTATTAAATATTTAAATATTATATAGTTTTTAAGTTTTAATTTAATTATTCTACAAAAAATAGCTATAATCTTCTGTTTATTAGTTTTCTTAATTTAAATAATTTGTTTTATCTCTTTATTATATATATATATCTTTAATATTTGTTAAACAAAAACTTCGAAATTAAGTTTTATCTTAAATTTCTTTTTTATTATTAAATTAATTGCAATATTAAGCAAAGATTAGTTTGTAAAAAAATTATAAATATAAGTAATTAAAATATAGACGCAACAAGTATATTTAGCAAGAAGATAGAATTTAAAGCTAAAGATAAAAAAACTATAAATTAAGAAATTGTAAATACAACAATAATAAGCAAAGAAATTAAAAGAAGAGATTTAGCAATAGACTAATTGTTAGATTGAGTTTCGATTTCAACTTTTGGAATTAATTCGACTTAATAATTCCAATATTAGAAATTGACTCGAATGTTAATTTTTTTAAAATTAAATCAAATCGAATTAACTTAAGTTTCGATTTTAACTTTTGGAATCGAATCGACGTCAAAAAATACTAAAAATTAATTAATATTAACTAGTTTTAATATATTTTAAACTATTTTAGTTATTTATTATAATAACTACTAACATATATTATATATATACATTACTTTTGCCAAAATATTGCGTTTTTAAAAAACTACTATTAAGTTATATAATTTGGTTTTCGGTTTCAATATTAGGAATTAATCTAACTCGACAATTCTAATATTAGAAATTAAATCGACTTTTCGATTTTAACTTTTAGAATCGACTTAACTTGATTCGAATCAAATATTTAACTCGAACTCGATAACTTAATCTAATACAATTAGTCTATTTAGCAAAGCAAAGTTTGTTTTGTTAAAATAATACAAATATTGCAAACAATAAAGATATTAATAATCCTATATTTTTATTAGTTATTAACAAGATTTAAATAAACTTTTTGCAAACTTTCATCGACAAATTGGGATAATCCTCCCCGGGAGCTCTTAGCAATTGGGGGCTCCCAAGATTGTTGTGCGCATGTTTTGGCCCTCGAGCCCCATTAGCAAAATACGATTGACCCAAGATCGCTCGTAGTCAATCAAAAAATTTGAGAGATAATAAAGAGTTCTTCGAACATTATTCGTGCGTTGTTAAGATTTACAAATGTAATTTATTGCGAACGCAATCTATTGCGAGCGCAATCTATAAACGCAATCTATCACATATTTTAATTACGCAATAAAGACGTCTTTGTTGTCGCATTACTTTCGCGTAAAAATCTTACAAATTGTTCGATTCTATTATACAAATTACTATAATATAAATAAGTAACAAATAGAGACTTAATCAAAGTACTACAAGAGTTCGTGCGCATCTCGAACATCAATAATTATACTTTTTGTCAAACTTTATTTGGCCTTCTAAATGCAAGCTTCCGAGGATCCCCCAAGCAAGCCTTGGGTCAACCTTGGGTCACCTAGGCTAGATCTGCATTTTGAACTTGACGAGTTGTCTCCTCGATTTGCCAATGTTTGCAATTCTCTTATTAGCAATTAGTTTAAATTTAATAAAGTTTCGAAGCAAACAAACTAAATTTATTACTAGATTGTAAATAATACTTAATAATAATAATATTAATCTAATACGTAACTTTAATTATGTTCGATCTTAAGTTATATTATTTAAGAATTATTTATTATTAAAACTAATTCCAAAAATTGTTTTTATTAAAAAACAATTGTATAATTGTTTAATTAAATTGTTTATTGTTTAACTTTGCATCTAATATATCTAATTAATAGATAATCTTAAAATTAAATTTGAACAAAAATTTAATTTAACAAACTTAATAACAATTAAGTTGCTTAATAGTTATAAAATACTTTAAATTGCAATAATTAATAATAATTTTAATAAACTACTTGATAAATATATTAATATACTCTAAATATTACTTCTTAAAAGCGCAAACAATAATTAATAGTTTTTTGTTCTAGATTTTGTAATTGCACTTTATAAATAATATAATTTTAAATATATAAATTATTAAATAAAGCAATTTATTTAAGTTTATTTGTAAAAGCACAACAATAATTACAAAATTAAAGATATTGCTTTCGATTTAAATCTTTAAATTAAAATCGAAATAATAAAGAATAAATTAATTAATAAAGACTTGTTTAAAAGCTTTAAACGCAAGATTTTTAAAATTATTAAATTATTATAGAAAACTAAGACTTTTATTCTTAAATTTACTAAGCGCTAATAAAGATTTAGCTAAATTTAAATAATTATAGATAAATTATTAATAAAAGTTTGCAAAGTCTAGAAAGACTTATATATTATATATATAAATAGAAGCTTTTTACCTAAAAATTATTTAATCTTCTTAAGATTTATTTAAATTTCTGTTGCGCAATATAATGTTAATATATTTGAAGCTTGTAGACTAAAGCAATATTAGACAAACAAATCAAAGAGTTGCTTGTCAAATTCTAATTAACTTGCTTTACAAGTTAGATTAGATTTAACTTAAAGTAATTTAAATAAGCTAGATTTAATTGAAACTAGTTTAGAGAGCTACAATATATTTTGCGATTTAATTGAAACTAGTTTAGAGAGCTACAATATATTTTGCAATCTTTACTCTTTATATATAATTATCTTCTAGAGAACTAATAATTTATTATATTGTTTGTTAGATCTTTCAATAGATTATAAGCTTGAGTTTGTAAAGATTTTCAATTTAATAGTTTTTAATACTATTATCGCGACAACTTTAATCGCATTCTACGAAAAACAAAAAGTACTATTATTAACAAATAGAAATCGATATATATTTTTAAATCGCACAAAAGATTTTTGCGCAAACAAATTAGGTTTGTTTGATTATAAATTTTACAAAGAACAAACAACAATAAAAGAAATTAATTTATATATTTAAAAGAGAGCTAATTATAGCTTTAAAGAAAGCAAACTATATTGCTTAAAAGAGAGTTAATTATAATTTAAAAAAGAGTAAACTACATTGCTTTAAAGAGAGCAAACATAGTATTAAAAAATATTATTAAGATAATAACGTAATTACGATTTTCGTACTAAATTAATAAAAGATTAGTATATCAAATCTCTTTATTGTTATTTGACGAATATTACTTTATCTACTTTTTTATTTTTTTGTTATTTTTACTCTATTTACTTCTTTATATTCTATATACTATAAAGAACAATATACGCAAAACAATTGATATATTTAGTCGAATTACAAGCAAGCAATAATTTTGTTAAATAAAAAATTATCTAATAGTAGAAAATCTTTAAAATATAATATAATTTTTAGATATTATTATACTTTTTATTTCTACAAACAAAATTAATTCAATTTTATTAATAATTTCTTAATCGAGAAATATAAAAACAAATGTTAAAACTACTTTTTATATATAGCTTTATCTAAACAAAAACAATAAAAAGAACATTTACTATTATTATTATTGCATATAAGATATAAAGATTTTTGATATACAAATACAAAGAGAAGCTTCAAATTATTAAAAGACAACACTTAACAAACTACATAAATTACAAAAAGTCTATCAAATAAAGTATTAATAAAATATAAACGTATCTTAAGAAGCTTAAACAAAAAATTGTCGAAACTTAATAAAATATAAAAGAACTATATTGTAATAACAAATTAATTTAAATATTGCTAGTTTTTTTGCTCTTAAAATATATCGCAACTTAAGATACTTTTAATATTTAAAATTTTTTTAACGTCGATATAATTTTGCAAAAGTTCCAAAAAAAAAACTTACTTAAAATTAACAAAATTGTTATATAAATTAAATGCAAATTCAATTATTCGAAATCTTGATATTAATATCGAAGTTTTTTTTAGAATTAAATTTCAACTTTTGTTAACGCAATCGAAAAACTAGCTTTTTTAATTAAAAAATTAATATAAATATTTGTTGCTATTATTTTTGTCAAAGTTTTAAACATTTTGTTAAAGAATGTTCTTTTTGCGTCGATATTTGCAAATATATTTAAAAAAAGATAAAAAAAATCAAAAAATAATAAAAATAATAAACGCAAATTTTACAAAAAGTATTGCGTTTACAATACTAAAAATAACAATTTGTTAAACAAATCTTTATTAAATAGTAGCAACTCTAATATTAAAAAAAACATTAATAAAGAGCTTGTTGTATTATTTAAAAAAAATATTAGTAAAATTTTTAACAACAAATAAGTTGTTAATATTAACGCTTTCTTATATATAATTAATTAGTTTTAATACTTTAAAAATTCTTTTATTATAATTTCGAAACGCACTATTAAAATTAAAGAAAGAAAATTGTTCTTAAATTAATATAGAACAACAATAATATATATAAAGAACAAAAACAAAATATATTTAATAAACGTTTTTTTTGTTTTAAGTCTTAAGATTAATCTTTTGTTTAATAGACGCATATGTTAAAAAGATCTTTATAAAAACTTCGACAAACATAGTATATAGATACAAAATAAAGAAGAAAAACATATTCTTATTATAAATTAATAGAGAGATATATATATTGTAAACAAAATAATATTAAATTTTAATAAATTTGCTTTTATTATTGTTATATAATGAAGTATCTTATAGCATTTTTAACAATTAATAGTATATTTAATTAAAAAAATCAAATATAACTTAATATTAATAAAGCAATGATTAATAATTTCAAAGCAAAGTTGTATAATCTTTAATATTGTTAATTTGCTTATTTAGACACAATTAAGTTGCAAAAATTGCATAAAATTATTATACTTTTAGAACTTATTTTTATTATCGAAGATCTAAAAAATTCTTGTAAAATATATATACTAATTAAGCTTTGCAATAAAAGAAATTATTATATTAATAAGTATAAAACAATTATTTTAACTTTTGTTTTAATTAATATTTGCGAATTATTGCTAGTCTTAAAACTTAAATACAAATATTTTCTTAAAATTGTTAACAATTACTTGTGTAAAACATAAATATTAACAATAATTAAACAAAAATAAATTATAGATACTTTTTATTAGTAGCAAATACAAATAAAGTTTTAAAGTAAAATTAAAGTATTTGCAATTTGTAGCAACAACAATATAGAGTTTAAATTAGTACTTAATAAATAATATTTACTGTTTAGTATTGTACTTAATTATATTTTGTTATACAATTCTTTTTAAAATAAAATTGCTAAACAAGATATACAAATTATCGAAAATTTAATAAAAATTATAATTAAAGAGACTAAGTTTTCTATTAAATTCTAGCTAGAAGTTACACAAATAAATATATATTTACAAAATTGTATAGTAATTAAATTGTTTATTAACAACGAACTTATTACTTTTATAAAAATATTTATTAATTATTTGCATATATAGAGTTGCAAGTACTATTTTTATATAAACTTTAAATCTTTTTTTGTCAAAAATAGAAAAAATAAACTTATAAATAAAAACTAAATAAAAGTGTTTCTTAAATACGTTAAAGAAATAATTATATTTATTAAGATATAAATATCGAATCTAAATAAGATTATTAGACACAATATTGTTAAATATGTCGAAAACAAAAAAAGAAAATATATTAATCTTAAAATATATATCAAAATTATATTAGAAACAAATTTAATTTAGATATTGTTTAAGTTAATTTCAATTTCGCTTAAACTAACTTAAATTTAACTTAAGTTAATTTAAATTTTATTTATCTAAATTTTGTCTATATTAATTTAGATCTTATTTAGATTGTTTTAGATTTTATTAAAATTAATTTAGATTTTGTTTAAATTAATTTAGATTTTTCTTAGATAATATTAAATAATTTTGTTGTATTTAAACATTATATATAGATGTTTTTGTACGTTGCTATTTTAAAGAGAAAACAAGTTAATAATAATATAGAGAACTTAAAAAAATATCGAAAAAAAATTATTTGTATTATAACAATCTTTATAGCTTAAGATATAATTAACAAAACTATAAATACAAAGTGCGACTTTGTAATTATTAACAAAAAAACAACAATATTAATAAGTTTATTATATTTGTATTAAAGATATAAAACAAAATTATAAACAATTTGGTTTAAAAAAAGCTATAAAAAAATACTATATAAACAAAATTATTTGCTCTTGCTATTAATAATATATATAATGCGAGTATCGTCTAGTTAGTTGCCACTAGTTAGGGTCTATCTAGTTAGCATCGTTATCAATTAGAGTTTACACCAATTAGAGTCTATCTAGCTAGCATTTGTTTCTAGTTTGATTATCAATTATTATATTATACAATTAATTGTCTTGCTTGTTTTGTGTTTACAATAGTTGTTTTTCTTTTTGTATTAATTGATAGCTTCAATATTAGTTTCGAAGATAAACAACTCTTATTGCCTAAATTATTGTATCAATTGCTAAGCGCTATTAGTTATTATCTTTTTCGCTTTTGTCTAAGTGCATCGACGCAAGTCTTAAGTGTTTAGATTCTTGTATTAAACACTTATTTTATTAAGATTGTTAGTTAACTTATTGCATTAACTCTAGACAAATGTTAGCAACAACATTATTAATATAGCTTACTTAGCGTCGTATTTCGAGCTCTTGTCGTAAACTAATATTTATTATTAAGAAAATTCTTTTAGATACTTTCGCAACAAACTAGACAATTGTTAAGTTAACAAATATCAATTTTTTTTCTTAATTTGTTTATTAACTTCTTATCTTTGCAAAGATCGATTATTCTTTTAAATCTTTTTTGTTCTTATTTATTATTAAACTAGTTAAGAAGCTATTTTAACAAGCTTTGTCTTTTATCTTTGTAAAGCTAGAAGGACGACAAAGTAATAAAAAAGCTAACTAGTTATTTATTTAGTTATTGAAGTAAGCAATTGATAAAATTTTACTTCGAAGAATTATAAAGAAATTTATTGCATTAACTAGCAATCAAATATTAAATTTAAATAATTTCTTTATTGTTAAGACTTTTGAGTTTAAAGCTTCTTTTTCTATAAACATTGTTAAAACGTTCGAATCTAAATTTTGTTTTTTTGTTAATTCGATATCTTTAAACAAGAAGTCTTTTAATTTTTAAAGTACAATACAACAACTACTATTTAAAAGATCTTAAAAAATCAAAAGTAAATAAAACGTTCTTAATTAATTATTTAACAAATTTCGAAAATGTTTTTCGACAAATATTGTTGCTCTTATTGTTAATACTTACTCGAATAATAGTTTTAATTTAAGAAAACAATTATTTATTCTCTTACGTTTTAATCTATTAACAATAAGCAATCGAACTTAGTTTTTATCTTTTTAAATTGCTAAAAATTAATTTTCGAATTTATTAAATAATAATTTTTAACGTAGAAATATCTTAAGATTTAACAATTATTTAATCAATAAAAATGCGAGTTTAAATTAAGAGAGATTATCTTTGTTTTTGTCTAAAAATTGCGACAATTGTTTTCTCGCTTTTAGTAAATAGCGTTTAATAATTAAAGCAATACTAAATCTATTTATTAGTAAGTCTTGTTAATAAGACAAACAATTAATAAGCAATTAACAAAATTAGAACGCTTTTAAACAAACGTCTTTTTTTTTACTACTTACATCTATTGGCAACTGTTAAGAACAAAAAGTTCTTATTTTTTTCTTTGTCTTTATAAATAACTTTAAACAATTAATTATTGCAACAACAACAATTGCTCTTAAATAGCAATTAACTTCTATTGCTACTTTTAAATAGTAGTTAGTCTTAATTGTTATTTTTGCACAATTACTTTTAATTGCTAACTATAAACAATTAGTTTTTGCTATTACTTTTAGGCAACAAGTTAAATAGCAAATTGCTTTTAATTAAGCAACTAACTACGCGAATAAAAGACAATATAAAAATTAAAACTTTATTAAATATTTTAATTAATTAGAATATATTTATTAAAATCCATTTTAACAAAAGAATTTTACTTTTATTTTTTAAATAATTAATCAATTTCAAGATATTATGCGTAACAAAATTAAACAAATTATTTTAAACTTTAACAAAGATTCTTTTTGTAAAAATTGTATTAAACAACAAATTGATTGTTTTTATAAAAAAGAGTTTTCGATTATTAATAACAAATAATTGTTAATTAAGTTTAAAGCTATAAATATTAAATTTTTTTACTCAAACGCTTTTAAAAGCTACGATACGAAATTTATTATTTTTGCTTATAAAAAAACAATTTATTGCGAGATTTTTATCTTTATAAATCGAATAAACAATTATGTTTACATCGTTAACAAAGTTGTTATTTGCAAAAATCTCTTTTTTTGCTTTTAAAAATTAACGATAATATAATATTTTAAAGAGATTAAAAATTTTAAACAAAAAGCTTTTCGAACAATATTGTTAATTAATTTTATAAATAATTTTTAAACGCAATTTAAGATGCAAATTAATAAAACTCTAAATAAGCTAATATTGAAATCTTTTATTGCAAAAAACATTATAAATAATTGCAAAACAACTAGCTATTTTTAGAATATTGTTCTCTATTTTTAATTTGTCGAAATATTTGACTTGTAAAATTAATTAACTTGAACTTAATAACAACTTAACTTGAACTTTAAGATAATAATAATTATATTTACAACAATTATTATAATTTAAAACTTTATTAAGAAGCTTAAAGCGAAACAAAAACTCTTTAAAATTATATCTATTTAACAACAAACAAAACGTAATTTAATAATTAATAAGCGTAACGAAAATCTTAAGTTTAATTAATTAGTAGATTGTTAACTCTTTGCATTAATACAAATACGCACAATCTATTTTTTACGTATATTGTATTACAACGCTTATTAGAATTTTGTTAAATATTTATTTTGTTTTTTAGTGCAAAATCTTAAATATATTATTGATTAATATTAATTAATAATATAATTGTTGTAGTTTATATCTTTACAACTTATATTGTTGCAACTTAATTTAACAAAAGAACTATTAATATTTAAACATCTAACAATTATTGTCTCTAATACTAAAACTTAGATTAACAACAAAAATAAAAATTCTTTTTTCTTTAAGATAGACAATCGACGCAATAATATTAAAGAAGATTAAAATTGCAATTCTTATCGAATTTAAAAACAACAATTAATCTATTAATTATATAACTATTAGCGACGTTTATATTAGCAAAAGAAATATTTATTGTTAAAATATTAGCAAAGTTCTTATTAGCTTTATGTTACTTTAACGTATTATATAATGTTTTTTGTTCTTAATTTTTATAATAAACAATAGCTAGAGATCTCAACTTATTTTAGCGTAAAATATATTAACAAGAAGTTGTTTGTTAAAGCTTTAATCTATTATATTAAGAACAAACAATTCGTTAATAAAGAGCAAATTAATTGTATAGATTTCTTTGTTATTTTAATTAATATTTACTAAGTCGACGCATATTATGTCGATCTTAAAATTAGTATTATTTTAAATCGCTTAATTTGCTAAACTTGTTAACGTACTTTTTATTTAAAAAATAAGCTATTTAAATATTTACAAAGTTATTACAATCTTAATTGTTAAATAAAAAAAAATTATATCGAAATCTTTTAAACAAATTCTAATTTAATAAATTTAAATTAAATTGTTAATAACTTAGATATAATCGAATTTGATATAACAATTGTCGCTAATATTAAGTTAGTTTTTCGATTATATTATTATGTAATAATACTTTTGAGATTTGTTTAATGCAATATTATATATTCTATTTGCGTCAACACAAAATACATAATGTTCTTAATCGATTGTCAATTTTTAAACAAATTTATACTAAAATATTTATTAAAAAAGATCGACACTCTTATCTTAGTGCGCAAAATTAATATCGAAAAGCATTTTATAAATAATTATTTATTTCTAAATATATATATTAAAGAACAAATTGATAATAAAAGTGCAATAACTTATATTTGTTAAAAGATTTACGTAATAAATTATCTAAAAGTCAAAATACTTCTTAAGATAAATATTATAATTCTAGAACAAATAATAATAAATCTAAATAACAAAATATTAACAATTAATAATTGTTAAAAACTAACAATCGATTTTAAGATTATAACAAAAAACAATATATAAGTTTGTAAAGTTTTAAAAGCAAATTAAAAGACAATTGTTAACGTTAATACAATTATTAAGTTATCTATTTGTTTGCTACAATCTTTGTTAGATAAAAACTATTTATTTGAGTTAAAACTTGTTAATACGTATACTTATATTGTTAATTTTAGCGTATTTTTTATTTATGTTTGCAATATCAATTTAGTATTAATAATTATTAATAAATATATTAATTTTAATCTTTTAATAAAGTATAAAGAGCAAAATTGTTATTAAATTGATGTCGAAAAATATTTATAAACAACGAAAAAAAAATTACAAATAAACATATTAAAAAATAGTTGTTAAATTATCTTGTTAAACAACGTTTATACGTACAAATCTTTAAATAAAATTAGTTTTCTTTAGATGTTAATTATTAAATTTGTCGATCTATAAATCGATAATAAAAAGACAATCAATCTATTGAAAAACAATTAAATAATAATATCTTTTACAAAGAACTAAAATTTAATAAATGCTTTTTATATTGTTTATAAAGTTTACTTATTAAACGTTTGAAATAAACAAGTAGTTAATAAGAAATTTAACAAACTTTATTAATAAAGCAAAATAAAATAATTAAGAAAGCTTGCTTTTTTGAGTTTTTAATATTTGTTATTTAACGTATTGTTAATAAATTAAATAAGCTTAAAAGAAAGTTACGAATTGTAATAGATATTAAAGAACTTAATAAATTTATTGTTATGAATAATTATCTTATTTTAATGCAAAGTAATGTTATTGCTTATATAAAAAACTACAATAATATTAATTTAATAAATAATTTAGCTTTTTTCTTCTAGTTTTTAGTAATTATAACAAATAAATATAAATTTTTTCTTATTAAACATTAAGAAAAAGAAGAATTACAAGTAGTTATTATAAAATTTAAAAACTCTTTAGCGTATATATAGCAAATAATAAATAAATAATTTCGAGAATTTCGAAAATTTGTACGCGTTTATATCGACAATATTACAATTTTTTTCAAAACGTTTATTTAACATTTAAATTTTTTTAGTTAAATTTTTTTAAGTTTATCAAACTCCGAATTATCTTAAATTTAAAAAAATCTTCTTAAACTACTTAAACATTATATTGTTAAAATAGAAAATAAATGTTTTTAATTTATTTATAATTAAGAAACAAATAATTGTTGTTAAAACAATTAAATTTTTAAAGAATCTAAAAGCTCTTAAAATTTATTTTGATTTTTCTAACTATTAACGAAATAAGATCACGTAATATGCACAAAAAATTAATATTTTTTAAAGTAAAAAAATGCAATTACTAAAAAGAGTTTCTATTTTAGACAATTAAAAACGCAAAACATATACTAGAACAACACTTATTAAAAACTTATTAATGTTAAAAGAATTCTATATTTCGCTTTAACGCACTTTAATAACTGTTAATTTCTTAATTTACTTTAATAACAATTAATGTCTTTATATTAATTTAAATGCAACAAAGAAGCGCAATTTTAACATTAAAATATATTATATTAAAAGCGATTTAATATTAGACAATTTTAGAAAAACAAATATTTAGCATATTTTATTTTTGTCAAAGATACTTATTACAATTAAATTTTATTATTGACTTATTAAGTTAAAGATTGTCGCTTTGATTTAAATAATGAAAAAAACTTAATATTTTATTAAAGCTTCTAAATAATTTATTGTAATTTATATAAATTACTTAACAACAACCAAAAATTGTTAAACAAACTACTTTATTGTCTTTGTTAATCGACAAATTAAACTCAAGATTAATTAAAGTCTCTTAATATTTATCGCAATTTACTTTAGATATTTGTTATTATTTAAGTTAATTTAATATTGTTCTAGACACCTTATTAAGATTTGTTGTCTTAATAAAAAAGAAAAAGTTAAACAATAATCAAAATATATTTAATAATATTAACGTCTTTTATAATAAGACAAAGATAATTGTTAAAATTAACGTCGAAACAAATGCTATAAATAAATTAATCAAACAAACAATTAAAGAGAAGAAAAATATCGTTGTATAAAATATAACAAACAAAATAATTTCTTTTTATATTTATTTTATTAAGATAAGTATTAACTTTTAAATACATTTTATTAACGTCTATATTTGCTTTATTAAATAAACAAAAATCTTAGAAACTTTATAGATAGACTAATTGTTAGATTGGGTTTCGATTTCAACTTTAGAAATCAACTCGACTCGACGATTTTAATCCTAGAAATCGACTCGAAATCCAAGTCGATTTTTATTATTTTGAAATTGACTCGACTCGACTCGAGTTGATATTCGATTCCAATATTAGAAATCAAATTGAATTGCTAAGAAATCGAAAATAACGTTATAATGTCAAGAATTACTAATTTTAGAATTTTTTTATATTAATAAAATTAATAATTTGCATCTATAGACTCTATAGATCTTATAGATGCAATTTATTAATAAAATGCAATATTTGTATCTATAGACTCTATAGACCTTATAGATGCAATTTATTAATAAAATGCATTATTTGCATCTATAAACTCTATAGAACCTATAGATGCAATTTAATTATTTTCTTTTTAAAAAGTAGTAATACATTACTATAATATATTATCTTATTAAAATTTAAATAATTAAATATTATTAAATATATATTAACTATTAATAATTATAATATAATTATTTAAATAGTCTTGACGATTCGAGTCGGTTTTTTGGGTCGGGTTTCGATTTTAATTCTAGGAATTAACTCGACTCGACTCGATATTCGATTTCAACTTTAGGAATCGACTCGTCAAGACTTTCGAGTTAGATTGACTCGAATCGCTAAGATTTGGGTCGATTAATCGACTCGAACTCGATTAATCGACCCGACGCGATCAATCTATTTATAGAGAGTTTTTATATTTTTTGAAATTTAATTTACGTTAAACAACAAGCTTATCTATTTTATTAATTATGCGCAAAGACAGCGTTTATGTTTGTCTAAGAAATTTAAAAAAAAATCTTCGAATAAACTTATAACAATAATTATTACGCAAGTTTCTTAAGAATATATAAGACAATTACAATAGATTTTTATTTTTAAAAATTAATTAAGCGATTAAAGTAATATATAGCTTATTATTATTAATATAATATATATTAGATTAAGCGATATTAATTGTATAATAATCTTAATTCGATTATTAGTCTTTTAGTATTTTTTTATACAATAAGTTTCAATTTTATTCTAGCATTATCAAATATATAAAACATAAATTTTGTTATATTTGTTATTTGTAAATTCTTAAAGAAGATTATTATTTTTCTAGAAAAAACTATCTATATTGTAGAAAATTAGACAACAATATTAGTTAGCAAATTCGCAAATTAAGATATATTAAAAGCATTTATTTATAATTAAAATCGATTTTTTTTTTAAATTTTAGAAAACAATCTTTAAGAAGCTTAAAATTAGTTTTTTAATCTTAATTGTTTATTATTTTTAAATAAACAACTGAAATAAATAAATTAATTAAACAATCGAAATTGCGCTTCGATATATAATAACTAACAATTTAAGTCTTAATTAAATTGTTTTTTTTTTATATTAAGAACAAAACTTAACAATTTTTCTAATTTATTAATTAAACTTTTGCTTAATAAGTTTATTATAAGTTTTAAGATACAAGATTTGATATTGTTGCTAAAATTAAACAAACAAAGCAAAAATTAATTTAAGAAAAGAATAATAAATATTAGCAAGATTAAAGTTTTTATAGTTTGAGTTAATATAATTTTTAAGTTTATTTACAATAAATATTATTAATTTTTATTTTTTAAAGTAGAAGACAAAGCTTTTTTGCAATTGCACAAAAAATATAGTTTGTTATTAGTAAAATTGCTTAAGTTCGTTATATAGCGCATAGATTTCTTTAAGATATTTGAAAAAAAAAAAATTCTAATTTATTAACTTAAATTGCCTAAAAATTAAAGAATTTATCTAATTATCTTTATAACGAACTTAAAATTCGCATTAATAAGTTAATAAATTTAATAATGTAATTGTTTGTAACAAACTTAACAATAGCAAAATAACTAATCTAATTATCTTAATTATATTGTACGTATATTCGAAGATATTGCTTAAAAGCGATATTAATATTTTTAATTTAATTGTTAATTTCTAAGTAAAACGCAATTAACAATTTAATTTTAATTTTTAATTTTTTGCAAAAACGTTGTTAAAAGTAAGCGATAAACTAAGTATCTCTATTAAAAACAATAATAATTAAAAAGTTCTTAATGTGTCAAACAAAATTAATAAAAATCTAAATAACAATTTTGATTTCTAAAGAGTTTATAAATACAAATTTCTTACTTTTAAATAATTTATTAATTATTATTAAAATATATTGAAAGATCTTTCCTTTATAACAATATAACAACAAAGAAATAATAAAGATACAAAATATATTTTATTAATAATAATTTAAAATAGATAAAAACTTTAATAAATTAAATTTATATTTGTAA
>JAABUL010005225.1_pt1 | contig 16423 bp, 2 predicted proteins | sample 5559151 | NCBI WGS metagenome assembly JAABUL01 (sample SAMN10711876, study PRJNA513368) | rock metagenome | isolation source: Antarctica rocks | place: Antarctica: Victoria Land, Pudding Butte sud | reverse complement strand
TCTCAGAAACCTCTCGATGTAAATCTAAATCTAAAACATATCTTTTCGCATGCTTAGAATCGATCTCTATTTGTATTTTTAATTACATCTAAAAACTGCTTATATAAAAAATCGAAACATCTAAAATTTGTCTCTCTATTGTTGTCTCTTTTGCATTTTCTCGCCTATCTTGTTAACAACTTTCTCGTTCATCTCGCTAACTTTGTGTAGACAATTGATTGTTAGACATTTGACTAAAGAATAGATTCGAAGTCAACTCAAAGATAAATAGCGTTTGTTAAGTAAAGTTTGCAAAGACTATTTGATGTCAACGTTATAATTGCGAAAACGCAATTTATATCTTGTTTAATAAGTCTCGCAAACAATTTTTTGACTTAACAATAGTAGACTTCTGCACGCGTAGTATATTATTTGAAAGAGTTCTATTCTTAAACAACAACAACAAAATTTTTAACAATATTTCTTGCACTTCTATTACGTTTTTATCGTCTTTATTGTCTTTTGTATAGCTCTTTTGTCTTGTTGTTGTCTATCTTGTTTGCGATAACTTTGTAAATCTTCAATAAAAATATATATTCTTCAATTTTAATACGTTGTCGCCTGCTCTATCGTACTATTGCTTCTGTATTTTGTAAACGCACAATAATTTCATTGTCTTTGTAAACGTGCTATAACGAGATAGGAATAAAATCTTGGTTAGTAGACAACTATAACAACAGAGACTTATCGCGATGCATGCATGGATTGCACTATATAGTCTAATAGTGTATTGAGTAGCTAAGATTCTAAGATTTAAGTAGAAGAGATCGCATATATATTGTAGATAGATTGCTAATATTAATAGCAAGCATTCTCAAGTTTATAGTTTAATATTATTTGATTACTTGACTACATACAATTCTCTCTCTTTTAGTAATTGTTTCTTAACTATTGAATTAAGAAACTTTTGTTTCTATTTATACAAAAGTTGTAGTAAGAAAATAAAAAAATTGCTTTTATCTTTTTAAGATTGTTAGACTAGATTTCTTGTTCTTTTTGTTACTCGAGTCGATTGCGTAAAAAACGTAATAAATTAGTTCGCATAAATTTTTTTTTAAAGTCGAAAAAATTATTTGATCGAAACTAAGTATTTGATAAAATTGATTGTTGTAAGTCTTGTTTATCTCTTAGAGACAATAACAATAGTAATAAGTTTCTTTAATATAAATTTGAAAGATTAGTTTAAGAAAAAAGTAACAATAATAGAGTAGATTGTTGTTGTTATACTTGTGTTAAATTTTTTGAAACAAGAGATAAACATATAATTTTAGAAGTTATTTCTAGTCTTAAAATACTTAATTTAGATTGTTAACTTAGTTTTAATTTATAACGTTTTTTCTTAATTTCGAATTAAGATAGTAGAATTTCTTCTTTTTTGTTAAAACAAATAGTTGAAGACTTAAATCTTGTTATCTCTCTATAGTTAGTTAAATAAGAATCTAAATTGTTCTAAATATTAGATTAATAAATATTAAGTATCTTAAAGTTTCTAGACGTTATAAATTGTATTTACAAATATAGTTCAAATATTTTATTCTTTATTTTTTAAATTTTTCTCTATATTAATTTTATGTAACGTATTGCACGTTCTTGAGTTTGCTCTACTAAATAATTGAATTCTTTTGTATCTTTAAACAATATTCTTAACTTCTTTATTACTTTTGTCGAGTTTTAGAACGTATATTTTATAATAACATTTCTAATATTAGATATAAAAGAGAAGTCGATAGCAATTTTGAAACAATAAGATATATTAGTTAAAGATAGATTTAACAAAGTTAAGTTTCGATAAATTGTAGCAATATTGCTTCTTGTATTTATTTAAGAATTCTCTAGAGTTTTTTTATCTTTTAATAGAGTTACATAAATAGAAAATATTTTAATTTTTGTATTAATTTTAATTTCTAGCTTGCAATAAGAGATTTGGAATTGCGCAATTTGTATATCTTTAAATTAACAAGATATATTTGCTTAACGCAATTCTTATTCTAGCAAATTCTTCTTTGTTAACTTAGTTTCTAGTATTTTCTTATTTTGTTATTTTTTTTTATTGCTTTTTGCAATTATATATCGATCTAAATATAAAAATCCTCTAACAAATACTTCTCGCAAAATAGATTATTTTGTACAATAAAAAAATAATCGATTGCAATTGTTAAGACTCTTAATAGATATTTTAATTTATATCGAAATTAAAGTAATATTTTAATGTTTAATTTTTATACTTTTTAAAGACTAACAAATGCAATATTGTTAACAATCTATATTTGTAATTATTTTATAAAAGTATATATATTATATAAGAATCTAAATTTACTTGCACTATTGTTTGTAATATAGAGAACAAACAATTAAAAAATTATTCTTCTCGTTAATTATTGTTTTTTTGTTAATAATGTAACATTATTTGTAATTTGTTTTGAAGCTACAATTATATCTAATACTTCGAGTCAACAATTAGATAAACGAATCAATTTTAATAGATAATTATTCTATGTTAATTTTATTTCGCTAGATCAATATTGTCTATTACTTGAAGTTAAACATCAATCTATTGAAAATCGTTAGATAGAAAGATTAGCTTTTCCCTCTTATAAGCGTATTGTCTTAAGAGATCTTCGAAAATAGATAGACAAATATTAAGCTTAAAGTTTAACTTATTTTGTCTTACAAACGTTGGGAAATTATTTTGTTTCTTATAATACTAAATTATTTGTCTCTTAATTTAATTATTTGAAACTCGATTTATTTTTAATAGAAATTCTAGCTTTCTTTAATAAGCTATGTAGACAATTGATTTTAATATAATTATAACTAGATCTTCTTCTTGCTTCTTTGTCAATATTGCTAGTTTAATTAGTTAAAAGACTTTAATTAATATTGTTAAACAATAGTTAATTTGATATTGCAAATCTATGCTTACTTTTATATATAAATAATTCTTTGCGTTGTTTTTCTTGTTTATTAAAATAAAGATAGCTATTGTTTTTAAAAAGATTCTTGCGATTTTAGTAATTAAAGTACATAATTTTGTTGTGCTAATAACTTTAGATAATCTAAGATTTAAAGAAGACAATCTTAATATTAAATCTTGCGATTGTAATAACAAAGAAGAAGTTTTTTTTAAAAAACTTTAATTTTTTGTTTTCTTTTTTCTTGTTTTGTTTTTTGTAAATTTTGTTATTTTTAAATTTCGACTTTAATTTTGATTAAAAAGCTAGCAATTTAAATTCTTTTTGCTTGTTGTCTTAAATTTGCGCTTTCTTTGCAAAAAAAGACAAAATTATTTGCACTTTTGTTCGACAAGTTTTCTTTAGCTTTGTGTTTAAAATTCTAATCAAATTAAATTCTTAAGAATAATCTTTTATTTTAACTTTTAAAAGTTCTTGTTTAGTAGACGTTATCGTATTTTTAAATATTTTAGTATTTATTTTGTTGTAGTTGTTGATTATATAGTTAACAATATATTTCGATTTTGTAGTGCAAGATTTGAGTCGATTGTATACAACTTAATTTAATTTCTTTAAAATTCTTTGTAAATCTTAATACTTCTTTGCTATTTATAATATTGCTTTAATAATTAATTAATCTATATTTCTAAACAATATATTTGCAATCTTTAATAATTATAGTTTGCAAAATTAAACTTAATTGTTTTGAATTTGTAATTTCTTGTTTTAATCAATTTCTTATATTGCGTTCTTCAATTCTTGCTATAATAAATTATCTATTAGTACTTAAGTGTTTCTATTAATTGCTTGTTATAGATTTCGCGTTTAATTCTTAACTATTTTCAAAATATCTAGAACTATATTTTGAAGATTTTTCAAATATTCTCTTTTTTTATTGTTAGTAGTTTTATTATATTAAAGTAGAATATTAACTACTTAAATATAAATACAATTCTCGATAATTAAATTGTCTTTTATAGATCGAATAATTGTTTTTCGCAATTTGATTTAAGTTTAAGTTTAAGAAGTTTAATATTGCAATATTTGTAATTGCTAAAATAGTGCTTGTTAATCTTGTGCTTAAAATAATTTAATCAAGAAAGTTAATCTTTAATTACAAAGAGAATATATTAATATTATTGAAATTTAACTTGTGTCTTGTTTAACAAATACAAGTTGTTGTTCTTTATAAAAAAAAATTATTAACGTAAATAGTAATTTTCGTCTTTAATCTTAATTTTTTAATAAAAGTTAAGAAGTTTCTCTTATAGAAGATTGTTTACGTTTAGTATCTTGTAATTGTTGTTTTAAATTTACTATAATACAAGCTTAATAAAGAAAGATTTATACAAAAATAATAAATCGAAAAAAAGAATTTTGCAAACAAAGAATTAGATTATTAAGTTACTATATCTTAATAAATAAAACAATAACTTGTTTTAAATATCTAACAAATATAGAGCTTTAGATACAAAGAATTTTTACTTATAGACTTAATTGTTGTTTGCAATATTTATACTATTAGTTACGCAAAGAAGTTGTATTAACATTTATTTGTATATTAATTTGCAAACAAGTATAATACTAATATAATTAGCGTATAATTTTGCTATCTTTATTATTAAGAAATGTTGCGTAAAAAATAATTAAAATTTGTTCTCTATAATTTGAAGAAATTCTTAAAATTCTAAAACTTTAAATCAAAATTTACTATTAATGTTTTTAGATTGCTTTCTAGTTGTTAATTTTAATTAATTAAAATAGACAAATAGACATTAGTATTGCTTGTCTACTCTTAATTAATTAAAATTGTTAATATTTCGACTTTTCAATTTTTTTGCCTTTTTTATTTGTTTTTTTTGAGTGCTCGAAATTATAATATCTTGTAAATTACTTTATATAATTAAATTTCTTCTTAATACTTGTAAATTAATAAACTTTATATTAAAATTCTTGCAAATAAAACAAGTATAAAGATTGCAACTTTTCTCTTTTTAAAAAAAAATCTTACACTTTTGTGTAATTCAAATAATTGTAATAAGATAGCAATAACATAATAATTGCAAATAATCTCTTATTGCTTTAACTAAATTAATTCTTTATCTTTTGTATAGAATTGTCTTCTATTTTTTTATTCTTGTCTTTTAACTTTACAAAAATCTAAAAATTCTAATTTCTCTTTATATATCTCTTTAATCGATTTCTTAAATAGATATTTTTAAGTCTTGTATTATTAACTTCTTCTAAAATATAAAAGTTTTTTGTTTTGTTTTCTTCTTTTATCTTAAAAAGATCTAACTATTAAAAGAATAGTTTTATATCGTATCTTTTATTAAGCTTAATATTATATAATAAAATCAAATTTCTAGTTTAAAATAAACGCGTTCGCAATTAATAATTATTATTAAAGAGATTCTTATTTTTTTCTTAAAGACAACAAAGACGCAAAACTACTTTTTAAATTTTTTTTTTCTAGTTATTTTGTTTGTAGTGTTAATAGATTTGTTGTTAAACAAGCTTTCTTCTAGTCTATAATATACTAGATTAAATACTCTATCTTAATTAATAGTATAGCTTTGTATTTGAACTTAAAACAAAATAGTATCTTCTTAATAGATTTTCGAATTGTTGTTCTATTTGTTTACAAAATTGCGTACAAATATTGTAATTAATTTGTAAAAACTTTCTTTGTTAATTTAAACAAGATATTAACAATAAGCTTATATTCTCTTTTTATTATTTTATTTGCTTGTAAGTAATAAGTCGACATTGTTATTTTTTTGACGCTATATCTCTTTAGAAGTTTAGTTGTTATATTAATTTTGTTTTTAAGTTTGTTGTTTATAATTATTTTCTTAACATACTTATATTAATAAAAAATATTCTCTTATAAAAACTTTACTATAACAAGTACTTTGAAATCTAGAATTGTTTTAGTTTTTACTTATTTTGTTAAATTATTTCGAGCAACTACTAGATCTACTTTAACAAGTGTTTTTGCAATTAATATATAGATGCAATTTATAGCAATCTTTTTCTACAAGTTGGAGATATAAATTGAATATATAATTTTCTCTTGTTTGTTAAAAGCTCTTTGTTAATATTTATTGTAGTTTGCGACATATTTCTTGTAGAAGTTAAATAGATTTTGTTATCAATATTAATTTGCAACGCGTCGATAGATATTTTCTTTTTCTTTATAACTACTCTTGTTATGCAAGCTTTCTACAATTTAATTTTTGTTTTTTGTCTAATTTACTATTCTACGCAAAAATATATTCTTGTCTATTTTTCGAAACAAACGTTCTTCTTTTATTAGAAAATAAAGAGTATAGTTCTTAAACTTGCGAAAATCTTTTTAACTTATATTTGATCTTTGTAGCAAAATTAAATATCGAACAATTTGTTTAAATTCTTTGAAATACTTGTCTTCAAAAATATTTTTGTTTTTCTTTAATATTATTATTTGTGCGAGACAAACGCAAATACAATTCAATTAATTATTGATAAAATTATTAATATTTTTCTTATTAATTTTGTCGATATTGTTGAATAATTCTCTTAATCTTCTCGAAAGTCTATTAATTGTTGTATACTTTTAACTAGATATATATTATATATCAAAATCGAAGAGACGAATCTAGATTAACTAGTAAGTTATCAAAGTATTAGATAGATTTGTTGCAAAGCAATTAAGTTAAATTATTAAAATATTTGTATTAATCTTAATTGTAAATTGAATTTTATATAATTAGAATTGCATTTTCTTTCAGATCTTTATAAGCTTTCGATATTTTTACTTTTTAATATTGTATTAAGATTTTTGCTTGCTTTAAAGTTTACTCTTATATTGTAAAAAATATCTTCTCTTTATTATTGTATCAATTTGTATTAATATAATTTCTTAATTCTTTAAATTAGAATCTACAATTAAAATAATTTTGCTAATTAAAATAGAATAATTTAAGATACGTATTGTTGACGCATTTATAAAAGCAATCTTTAATTTATTTATAATATTTTGTTGTTCGAAGTTTTAAACAAAGATATATTTTGTCTTAAATAAATAATAGATTGACTTTGCAACAATTACAAATTCTAGCATTTAAATTCGATAGTAGACGCATACTTTTATAAAGACTCTAGCTTTAGAAATATTTTTGTACAATAATTATTTAACAATCTTAATAATCTTAATATTGTTAAAAGATTGTTTATTAAAATTATACACAAAATCGACAATTTTTATTTTTAACTTATAGAATTAAGATTTTTTGTCAAATATAGTGTATTTAAACAATTTTACGTTTATCAATATTGCATTTAATTATTAAATATATTCTAAAATAAATAGTTTAATTTTTGAAACTATTTTCTTGTTGTTGTAATTTGACTTAAATTCTTTTATATTTATATTGTTTACAAATAAGCAATATTTGTTAAGAAGATTCTTAAGAATATATATTATAATTTTTACAAATTAAGCAATCGAATTAGTAGCGTCTTGCGACAAGCAAATTATTTTAAGTAGTTTAAAAAAAGTTATAAAGACAATAAGATTGCAACTCTTTAATACAAAACTTATTTAATTATATCTTAAAAAGAAATTAATTAGTAATACAATTACTATTTTAACAAACTCTTTTGCAAACTCTTCGACATTAAAAGATATATTAGTATTTTAAATAATTATTTTGTTTATCTTTATAGTTGCATTAACTATACAATACTTGTTTTTCTTCTTTTTATCTATTAGAAATTAAGAATTTCGATAGAAATTATAATAGTATTTTAGCAAATTTGCTTAAAGACATTTCTTTAATATCTTAATTACAATAGAATTTAATACTTAAAGAATTAAAAAATTTAAGATTTGTTATACTTTGTATTTTATAGTGCGAATTTTTTGATTAAATACAATTTTTGATCTAATTTTGTCTATTTTAGCAAAGCTTTATATTAAGACAATTTTACAATTAAAGAGTATTGTAATTAAGAGTTCTTATTTTTGCGAAAAGAGTTTAAATTTTACAATTAGTTTTTAAATATATTTCTTAGTAAGATAAAAATTGCGTTTGATACTTAAAAACTTAAGCATTAGAAAGAGATTATATCTTTTGTTAAGTTTCTTCTAGAAATTCTTTGTAATTAATAGCTTTAGCATTTCTTTCTAGTTTAGATACTTGTCTAAAATAGAATTATTTAAATTGTTAATATCTATCAAATTCGTTTTTTGAATCTTTTGCTTATATATTGTATTTACTCGAACAAATAAATATAACGCAATAAAAAATTAACAAAGAATATCGAACTTTTGAGACAATTAAATAGTAAAAGTCTCTTTTATAATACATAGTTAAAAAGTTCGAATTATTGATAATTCTAGAGACGTTTAAAATATAGTATCAATTCAAATATTTGTTCGATTCTAATTAATTGTATTGATAGACAAACAAACGCTAGTATTACTTGTTTGCTTTAATTAATTAGAATTTTGTCGATTTTTTTTTGCAATTCTATTTTGCGACGTTGTTATTCTAATAGTTTTAATCTTTATTTTTGAAATTTTTTTATAATTAGATTTGCGAAATTAAGCAATCGTATTAACTAAACAATTATCTAAAGATTTAAAGATTTCTTTAAGAAAACAATGTTCTTATTTTTGTTGCTAAAATAATTAGTAAATATTTCTAAAATATTAATACGCTTTGCTTTGTTTTTGAAATAAATTGTTAATTCTAGAAAGTTGTTGTTTATATTTACAAAACTTATTTGAGCATTTTGTTAAAAAGATCGATCTAATAGAATTTTGTAATTAAGTCGAGAAACAACAAAGATAAAAATATAAATTATTACTTCTTTAATTGATATTTTTGTATTTTCTATTATTTTTTCGAAACAAGTACGTGCTTTCGTAACTTCTATTAGTAAAATAAAAATATCTTGTCAAATAACTAGACTAGCTTTGTTCGCAAGATTCTTGCTAATACAATTAATTTTTATACTACTATTAAATATTGCTTTAACTTTTATATCTTTTAATTGTATTTACGTAATTAGACAAGCAACAAAATATAGAGTTCTAAGAGATTTTACTCTTGCAACAATATTTTCAAAATAAACAATTTTAATAGATTTAGCGCTAATTGATTTTATAATAACAATTGTTTCTTTCTTTCTTTTAATAAACTTTTAAGATTTTCTCTTTATTACTATAGTATCAAACTTTTTATTAAAAAGAGAACAAAAAAAAGAGCAACTTAAATTAGAACAAAGATCTAGAAAATCTATTAATTTTATCTCTATTTTCGAGATAAAAATACTTTGAGTTAGAGTTTTAAAATTGACTTAATTTTTTATAGATTGTAGTATTCTCTTTAAACGTTTTGTTTGTTGTATATAGTTTATAGAAATCTTTTGCTTCTTTCTAGATTTGCTTTTCTAATATTTGATAACTCTCGAATTAAAATTAATTATCGCAAGAATATTTTTTATTGTAATATTTTTTACTTTTGTTTCTATTACTCTTTTTTATATATATATTTTTTTGTTTGAGATTTTTGTTATTTTTAAATAATTTCTAGATTTAACGTTCTTAGTCTTTAAAAATTCCTTTTTTTTTCTTAATTTTTTCTTTAATTATTTTAATCAATTGTTCTATTAGAGACTTCTAGAACGTTTGTTACTTAGAAGAATTTTGTTTTGATTGAGCTTTTTAAATCTTTACTATTACTTAATTTAATTTATTATTCTTTTTATTTTTTGACAAAAAATTAATATTTAATCTTATTATTGCTATTGTAATTACAAAATTTCGAACACAATTTTGCGTTCTTTATTAAAGACAAATTTTTATAGTCTCTTTCTTAATTTTTGCATTATTAAGAGACAATTTTATTTCTTTATTTTTAGAATTGTTAAACTTATAACAAATTTTGTTGCTTTTATTTATATAAATCTTTTTATTTGCTATTAAGATTGTCAACTTTAAACAAATTTATTGTCTATATAAATTGTAACAAAACAAATACTTATTTAATTTTAATTAAGATCGATTGTATTTAGAAACAAGAGCAAGTTCTTAATAGATATAAATTGTTTCTTAAGATAGACTTTAGATTGTTACTTAAGTTTAAGAAAATACAATATACGAAACTTCTTGTAGTTGCGTTGTTATTGCTTGTTAAATTATTTAATAAATCTTGTTCTTTATTATTTTGTAAATATTGTTAATCTTAAGATTTTTAAAAGCTTATATTAAGATATTTAGTATTTTGTTAATTTTCGTATTTTCGATTGCGATTATTAATAATATTAAAAAAGCAAAAATTGTTTTCGATATAATTTTCTTCTTAACAAGATCTTGCTTCTTGCTTATTATATTTACTAATTTACTTATATTAATATTTGCAACTTATTAAGCAACTTAATTGCTATTAATGCTTATTTCTTATATAATTATCTTATTTTCGATTAGTTTTATAATTGTTTCGTATAACAATTCAAATATTATAGTAATTGTGTTGTTTGAATTAACTTTATACTTTTGCATTACTTTAGTGCAAATATTGCAAAAAAGATTCTTTAAATATTACAAAAATTTAATATATTTATCGACTTAATCAAATCTAATAAGCTTCGAGAAAATAGCTTTAAATTGTCGATTATATTTACAAATATTATTTGACTTTGCTCTTAATATGTCTTTTAAAAACTTTAAAAAAGTACAAGAGTTAATTTTCTAATTTAAATTCTTATCTTTATATTTCTTTTTTAACTTATTTATTATTTTAAATTACTTTTTATTTGCTTAGATAATAATAAACTTAATAAAGTTCTTTATAAGTTTGTTGCAATATCGAGACAACTTAATAATTTTATACTAAAAAATAACTCTATATTTATTACAAAGATTCGAGAATCGATTTAGAAAATTGATAATATTAAGTTTATTAAAGTGCAATACTTTTGACGTTTCTAAGAAAGATATAGAAATTACATAGTAATAGAACTCTATAATTCTTATAAAATTATTGAGTAAACTTGCTATTAATATAGATATGTCGAGAGAAAGTCTTGCAATCTTTTTATTGCTTTGAGATATTGTTTCTAAAAGAATAGCTTAACAACAAGTAGTAAAAGTAACAACTATTAAATTAAAAAGACTAGTAATAATAGTTGATTCAAATAATAATACTTTTGATTTGCAAATCTCTTCCTTTTTTTTGCAAGAATATTAAGAAAAGATTTTCTTTTCTTTTTTTAATTTTGCGTTGTTTTTTTGTTTATTGCTTCTTTATTTTTTTGATTATTTATAAATAGACGTTCTTGATCTACTATTTCTTCTAGTTAGTTATTAATTTATTGTTAACAAATATCTTTGCGTTAGAGATCTATTCTAGTCTTTATTAAGAAGAGAGTTCAAATAGCGTTCTTGCTTCTAAGCAAATAGATCAATTATATTGCTAAGAAGTTTCTTTTAATAATATTATTATAGTTAATAAGCAATTTATTGTTTTAACAATAAATATTAGTCGCAATTTTAATAAGATATCTTAATTTTTAAATTTATAACTCTTATTGCTATTCTTAATATTTTAACTTTGTCTCTTCTTTTCTTGCTCTTTAATTTGATAATATTTTAATTCTTAAGTTGTTAATCTTGTGTTTCTAATTCTTAAAATTCTTAATTTTAATAATTTGTTAGAGTTAACTTGTCTCTTATGCTTTTTTTCTTATATTCTTAAGTTCTTAAATTTTTAAATTTCTTAGATTGTTTTTAAAGATATATCGACAACTTGTTGTTTTAATATTTGTTGTTATAATTAAATTCTTGCGTTAAACTTTAATATAACAAGATAAAAATAGAATCTTAATTAGTAGACAACTATAACAATAGAAACTTATCGCAATATATATATAGATCGCACTATATAGTTTAATAGTATATTAAGTAGCTAAGATTCTAAGATCTAAGTAGAAGAGATCGCATATATATTGTAGATAGATCGCTAGTACTAATAACAGGCATCTCCAAGTCTATAGTCTAATATTACCTAATTACTTGGCTACAATGCTAGTGCTAGAAACAATAGCAATAGACTCGCTCTTAAGATATTTAAATTGCGCATTAATCGTCTTCAATGCAAAGAACGTTATCCAAACAATAAGATTGCGAAATATAGATATATTACAAAGCTCTATCGATAGACGTGCTTTTATCTTCTTAAATTTCTGCTTATAATTGTAATATTAATCGATAAGAAATTTATTTAGTTTTATATTTATTATTATATACAAATTGCTTGCGCAAATAGATATATTAGCAATACAAAGTTTAACTTGCAATCTTTACTTACTTGTAGAAAATTCAAGCTTTTGTTTAATCTAATAATAAGTGTCTTTGCTATACAATAAAAAGATGTTATCGAAATAAAGTATTTTGTTAATAAAACATTTAGTTTACTTTCTACGTCTAAACTATAGATACTTTTTAAAATAGTCAAATATACTTTAATATGTGTTTAGATAGTTATAATATAAAATGTTGTAGTATTTCTCTAGTAATTCTAAGATAGATATATAGACAACGTTTTTCTATTATTTGTAAAACGTTTTCTACTTCTTATTTGTAGAAAAATATTTCTTACAATTAACTATTACATTCTAATTAATATATCAAATATATAGAAGATAATTAACGCGATATTTTTTCTTGTAAAATACGTGCAAGAGCGTTAGCAACAAAACTCTATTGTTGTCGAATATAATAGTTGTAAAATAGAGCAAATCTAGATAATTATAGAAACGTATTAAAGTTTCTATTATCTATATATAGTTGTTGTAGTTTTCTTCTTTTATAAAACAAAATACAATATAAAAAATAATATTTAAGACAATAATTTCAATAATAATAATAAAAAAATCTTGTATTTGTTTGTTTTATAGATATAGTCTATAATTAAGATTTCTATATTTAAAGATAGCAATTTTTGTATATATTTAGATATAAAGAACAAGAACTAAAGTTTATTGTTATATTCTTTTTTTTTAAATCGATATATTAGTCGAATAATTTTGTTAAATATTTTATTAATGTTTGCATAAATATTAAAGAATCTATTGTTATTGTTTTAAAAATAATATTTATATTTTAAAGATTTTGCAACTTAAATATAGATTTCTTGAAATCTAAACAAAGATCTTTAAAAGTTGTATTAATTTTGTTGTCTTTTTGCTACTTTTTTTCGAGTTTATATTGTATTTTTAATTTATTTAGAGCTTTTCTTCGATATAATATAGAGACAAACAACTTTGTAAAAATATAATTGTAATCGAAATATTTAACAATAAATATCTAGATATCTAAATTGTATTTATTTTCGAGATTGTTTTCTAGCTTTGCAATTGCTTTGAACAAATATTTGCAAAAACAATTGCTAATATTTCGATAATTGTGTTTTTGTAATTTTGTCTCGCTATTGCAATCGCAATTAATTTAATATTTTATACAAATATTTTGTTTTAAAATCTTGTTGCAATCTTTGACTATTGTATAGTCTTGCATTGTTGTATGCTAATTGAGTTTCGAAACAAGCAAATCGATCGAAATTCTTTTGTAGTAAGTATTAGACAATAACTTTAGCTTTATAGTTATAATTAAGATAGATAAGAAAGAAGATAAATAATGGCAACAACAACAACGACAACGATAATGTAAACAAACAACGCGTTGAACTCTGAAATTACTCGATTAGACTTAGTGGGGAAGAGTGGTGTGAGAGCAAAGTAGAGATGGTGTGGCAGCAGAGTAGGGTGGTGTGGTTCTAGTGGTTACCTTCCATTTACCCCTAAGCTCCCGAACAGTCCCACAGTCATACGTCAACGAGCCAGTAAGAAAACACTTCTGCAAGCCTCTTCTGATACTCCACTGGAAGTGATTCAACGCTATTCCGGTTTGGAGGGACCCGAGTACCGTGCCCAACGCTCTTAGAACACAAACCCGATTCAAGCCTAGCCCAGACCTTGAGCCACTTCGCTTAGTTCTTGGCACCCAGTCATTATCGCCCTCCGAATATGTGGAATTCCATCATTGGCAACATCATTCCCACAACTACTGCACCGAGCGAGCAACCGCAAAAAGTGAGTGCTACTATCACCCCCCAGCAGCGACAAATCTATACTAACGTCCTCTTCCGCCAATAGTGCAGATGTAAGCCCCTCCCACTCTCACCATCCACACTCCGTCCCTCCTCCTCGCAACCCATCCGCCCTCCCTTCCCTCCATCGCTCCCTTCAGCACTCATCCTAACCCCACTAACACGCCCCCTCCCAGCTTCGTCAAGACCCTCACGGGCAAGACCATAACCCTCGAAGTCGAGTCCAGCGACACAATCGACAACGTCAAGGCCAAGATCCAAGACAAAGAGGGCATCCCCCCGGACCAGCAGCGCTTGATCTTCGCCGGCAAGCAGCTCGAGGATGGCCGCACCCTGTCGGACTACAACATCCAGAAGGTGCGTTCCTAATGCCATAATCATCATATGACAAGAAGGGAGTCAAGTCCACATTCGCATGAATGATGGCATGGTTTCCGTGGTGATTCGGTGCTTTAGGGGCAGGTTTGGCTGACTTTGGATTGGTGGGGGTATCTAGGAATCAACCCTCCACCTCGTGCTCCGTCTCCGTGGTGGGATCATCGAGCCGAGTTTGATGGCGTTGGCGAGGAAGTATAACTGCGATAAGATGATCTGTCGGAAATGCTACGTATGTTCTTCCTCCCCTCCCTTACTGCTTTACCTACGTCTACTCTCGCTTTTCTCTGGGTTGGTGGAGGAAGGCTGATCGGGGGGATACTTTAGGCACGTCTTCCGCCGCGAGCGACCAACTGCCGGAAGAAGAAATGTGGGCATACGAATCAGTTGAGGCCGAAGAAGAAGCTTAAGTAGAATTTTGGCGGCGGCAGAAGAGGGCGAGGTGATGATGGGGGGAGGAGGGAGGTGGACAGAGCGGATTCTCTTAGGTCGAGCGGGAGATCGTAGGCAATGAAGAGCTGTTCGTGCTGGCTATGCATTACTCCACCTGAGTCACCTGAACAACGTGATCTGAAATAAATTTTGTTGAAGGTCATTCTCCTGTTACCGAGCGGCCTTCGCGCACAATGCTATTTGGAAACCCAGAGAATTCAGTTCATGGATACGGTGGACTGATCAGATACACACTGCCGCTCAGAGAGCTACGTAGGTAGAACTTTCCTTCCATCGCGTAGAATGCTCCTCCAGTAGTACAACCATGGGTATATCATGCGCATACACGTTCGCCCACAACTCGCAGCAACGAAGCGTTTATCACTTCCCTGCCTCTTCCTCACATTCCCAACAAAGCCCTAATCATCTTCCCTTCACTACCCTCATGCTCCCCGCCCGCCGCCGGTGTTCCCGGCTTCGCCGCCAAACTCCCATGCCTATACACCAGAATTAGCCTCCCATCACCTCAGCCACAAACCCAACCGTACTCACGCAAAAAAACAGATTCTTAATCGCAATCGCCAGCGCGGCATGCAGCACCGCCACCCCAATCACAACCACGCGACTCGTCCGCCCCTCCATCATACTAACCACGGGCCACAGATTCCTGACCAAGAACCCGACACTCACCGCCGCGCCGACCGCCACAAACACCCAGTTCAGCACCGTGATCGGCGACCAGCTGATGAGCGCCACCGGGATCCAGATGATATTCGCATAGCCGTACAGCGCCCAGCACTCCACCAGCGTGATCCCGCCCTCGCCCGCACCCGAGCCATACCATCGCAGCAAACCCCACAGCACGACGGGGACGACGAGCGTGTACCCATAGATGAGGCCAGCCGCGCCGCTGAGGAGCTTGAAGTTGTAGGCGAAGTGCTCTGCGGCGGTGGTGCTGGCGAGGTATTGGCTGATGGTGCCGGTGAGGAAGAGGATGAAGACGACGGTGGTGGCGATCCAGAAGGGGCCGTAGAGGTCGGGGTTGGCGTCGAGGGTGTCGAGGAAGGGGGCGCGGGGGTAGAGGGCGGCGAGGCAGCGGTGGAGGACAGCGGTGGTGTCGACGTCGAAGAATTGGGCGTAGAAGCTGAGGGTCCAGAGGTAGCGTTTTGAGGAGGGGGAGGCGGGGGAGGTGGCGGGGGGGGGGAGGGTGGAGGGCTTGTTGCGGGGGTTGGTGGGGTCGCTGAAGTCTGGAAGTTTTAGTGGGGATGTGTGGAGGAGGGGGGGGAGGGTACTGGAGGAGTGGAATTCAAGGTCTTCTTGGAGGTCGGTGTGGCCGAGGTCGCCCTGGGAGGTTGTTAGTCGGTGGGTGTTACTCTTGGGGTGGGCTGAAAGGGTACCTCTGCGTCTACGTCTACGACGACATCATAGCCTCGATTCGCCATGGTTGGGCGACGAAACTGCGCGAGG
>JAABUL010005224.1_pt1 | contig 16430 bp, 14 predicted proteins | sample 5559151 | NCBI WGS metagenome assembly JAABUL01 (sample SAMN10711876, study PRJNA513368) | rock metagenome | isolation source: Antarctica rocks | place: Antarctica: Victoria Land, Pudding Butte sud | reverse complement strand
TTGCTAAGGCCCATTCGACCAGTCCTTCGGCGTCACGGCGCATTGAGCATCACGAATCTGACGTTGTTGTCGTAGGCGCGGGTATCCTTGGCTGTGCGCTTGCAGCTACTTTTGCACGGCAAGGTCGATCTGTTACTTTGCTAGAGAAGAGCTTGAAAGAGCCCGATCGCATCGTTGGTGAATTACTACAACCCGGAGGCGTAGAGGCCTTGAAAAAATTAGGACTCGTGCATTGTTTGGATGACATCGACAGTATTATTTGCAAAGGGTACGAGGTTATTTACCATGGAACCGGCGTCGAAATTCCCTACCCTGAGAACAGTATTCAAGAACCAGACCACAGTCAAAGATCTGCACACAACGACGAAGTTAAGCGGCCTGTGCAGACGGTAAAACAAAGGCCAGAGGGTCGCAGCTTTCATCACGGACGCTTCATCCAACGACTACGTGAGGCTGCAATGCGAGAGCTCAACGTTAGCGTCGTCGAATCCACCGTTACTGGAACTGTCAAGAATGGCTGGACTGGCCAAGTCATGGGTGTTGAGTGTCTCACAAAGGGAGAGCCCGATGTTCACTTTGGACATTTGACCGTGCTAGCCGATGGCTACGCGAGTCGCTTCCGCAAGGAGTACATCTCGCACACACCTGTCAGCAGATCAAAGTTTTGGGGTCTGGAATTAATAGATGCCGAACTACCGCGCCCAATGCATGGGCATGTAGTTCTCGGCAACGAAGCACCAGTCTTGCTATATCAGATCGGCAGCAGAGAAACAAGAGCGCTAGTGGATGTTCCAGAAGGCTTGGACTCTGCAAGCCCAGCCAAAGGAGGTGTCAAGGGCCATTTGAAGAACAGAGTCTTACCATCCCTACCACCATCCGTACAACCATCTTTTGCCCGCGCACTCGAGACTGGAAAACTACGCAGTATGCCCAATTCCTTTCTCCCTCCAAGCACGAACCGCACTCCAGGCATGGTCCTTCTTGGCGATGCGATGAACATGCGACATCCTCTCACTGGTGGAGGTATGACGGTTGCTTTCAACGACGTTGTTCTTCTCCGCGACCTCCTGGATCCAGGCTTGGTACCAGACCTCGGTGACACCAGGCTTGTACGGCAGCAGATGAAGACGTTCCACTGGCGGCGGAAGAATCTGACATCGGTTATCAATATCCTTGCACAGGCTCTATACTCACTATTTGCGGCCAATGACCCCCAACTCAAGGCTCTTCAGCTTGGCTGCTTTCGCTACTTTCAACGTGGTGGGGACTGTGTTGACGGGCCGGTCGGACTACTTGCTGGAATCATCAGACAGCCTCTGGTTCTGTTCTATCACTTCTTCGCGGTTGCAATACTGGCAATCTGGCTCGTGTGGAGAGAATCTCCTTTGTGGCGAGTACCGTTGACTCTCATCTCGAGCGTCGAGATCTTTTGGAAGGCCTGTGTTGTGTTATTTCCCTTCATTGCATCGGAGTTGAAGAGCTAAGTATCACGAGCCTCAATAGAGCGGCTGGTCTTGCTTAGTGTACAAAACGATAATATCTGTACATGTGGTTAGAGTGTGCTCCCTCAGCTTGTAATCAAATGCAAGCAGGCACTGGCGAGTTACAACGTCCGCTTGCGTCTTACAATATTCGTCATTCCCGTAGTTCTGCACGCTCGTAGTTGTGAGGTGCATTGCTTGCTACATAATATGTCTGTGTAGTACTCCCCAAAAGATTGAGTGCCAAGACATCGAATGCCCAGACGTCGTCACAAATCGCCTAAATAAGGCTCATCCCGGCGCCCCCAATAACAAACCATTCCAGATCCGAACAGAAGGCGATCTGTCCATGTTCCATGGTCCTCGAACATGAGCAGTGCGAATTGATTTATTGGGAGCCAACGTATGAAAGAAAAGCCTTTGAAAAGCAGTGTCACGGGCTGTTTCTTATCCATTCTTGTTCACACAGTACCTCATGGACTGGACGGAAGCGCTACCTAGGGAGGGGAATCATGACAACCGCTGAAACCAAAGGCCAGAGGGCAGGATTTTCCACTTCCTTCATCCTTGGTGTGAAACCCCACTTTACACGAAGGCAGTGTATGTTAGTCATAGTGTAGAAGGACTGCGGTACTGCAACGGGCAAGAAATAGTAAGGATCGGGCAATTGCCAGAAGCTCCAAGACATATTTGGTGACAGTGGCCATCAAGTATGAACATGCAACGTCTTCACTAATTTTTGCTACTCAAGGGCCAGTATGGTCCAGATGCTGTCAGAGTCCCAAGGCACAAGTTACACGTTGGAGGCGCTCCTGCCTTTGGCAGGACGAGAACTCAGCCTTTGTCCGTTTCGGGACTCATTCCCGGCTCCGTTTCCAAGGGTTCTTGGGTCGTTCGCATTGTCAGACTCGATTGGTGAAGTTGCGATTCGTAATCGTAGCATTCGAGTAATTGACCGCGAAGTCACTGGTCGTCTGCGTTGGACAAGCCGAATCATTAATGGGGACTTGGACTTGTATACTAAGGTACCACCCACCCCGCCGAAAAAGGCCGCTAGCGCATAGTACCTTAGTAGCAGGACCCTGTCCGGCCTTAGCGCCCAAAGTGGCTCTCTACTTTAGTCTCTACCAAATCTCCTGACTATGCACCTACATTACGCCGTACTTCGCTTTCAATCTCAGCATGGTGCATTTTTCGGACAATACTGTCGCTCTCTGAACGGCGTACCTTGCTTCCTCAGCCGACTGGCCGAACGCATCTCGAAGTACTAAAGTGCAGGCGTCTCTCCGGCCGAGATTGCAACCTTTTGCTTACCTCCACGCTCGCTTTGACGAAACGAGTTGCGACAGACACCAGGACCTTTCCAATGGAACTGTGACCTGGAAGTTTCAGAGAATACGTTCTCTTAATCCATTTAGGTCTACAAGATCTTGAGGAGCCCGCTCGCACGCCTGAAAACCGTGACCAGCCGCAGCCCACGACGAATAACACATCACAAGAGACCAAGGAAGCCTTCACCCCGTCCACAATAATCTTTGAGGCGACCTGAGCGCCCTGTCCTAATCGCGCAACAGCGTCGTTCGATTTTCTCAACATACATCAGAACGTGTCGCCGATCGTGGCAAGAGCAAATAAATGGGAAATTGCTTCAGCTTCGTGGTTCAGGTGGCTACTCGCCGATGACGGTGGAAGCATCTAGCATGTCACAACTCGAGGGTTTCGGTGCCCCGGTTCTTCAAATGTCTCCACCACACAACCGCTCGGCTGCCAATCACCAGTCGAATTCCCTACCGTCCACCCCATACCAACGTGCGAGGAAGTTGTCTTTCAATGCACGCTCACCCTCGCCCGAGAAAATCGCTGGCACGCGATCTCCAACTGCTCACTCCGAGTCAGAAAGCGGACAACGTCCCCGGGTTAGCGGGCCCCTGTTGGCTGGCTGCAAGTATGAGACGGGGATGGCCTTCTCGAGGCGGCGTATACCTTACTCTATCGGAGGTGATCAGCTACCAAGAGCGAAGACCATGCCCAAAAAGTATCTCAATCCGGTTGAGGAAGGGAAGTTGAGCGGAGATATGAGGGAGCTCTACGATCGACTATATCCATCGCTCGACAGTGATGAAAGAAGGTCGCATTTCGTAGAAAAGCTAGGAGATATTTTGAACAAACAGTGGCCAGGGAACAATATCAGAGTGCACGTGTTTGGCTCCTCGGGAAATCTATTGTGTACTGATGAGTCCGACGGTCAGTTGCCCCTCCACGTACGGAAACACTCAGCTGAATGGTCCTAGTCGATATCTGTATCACGACACCCTCGAAAGCACTGGAAAGGGTGTGTCTCTTAGCTAAGACGCTTGCCGAGCGTATGATGATGATCACCCCATTTATCGCCTGGATTTGGCTGACACACAGTAGATGGAATGCAGCGGGTTGTCTGTGTTCCCCACGCAAAGGTCCCCATCGTCAAGTTCTGGGACCCGGAGTTACAGCTGGCGTGCGATATGAACGTGAACAATACTCTGGCGTTGGAAAATACTCGTATGATCAAAACCTATGTTGAGATCGACCATCGGGTGCGGCCCCTTGCCATGATTATCAAACATTGGACGAGAAGACGTATCCTCAATGATGCTGGTACGTTCCCTTAGTCCCCCTTGCGAATCTTTCGAATTATTCTAAATGTCGGTCGAAGCTCTTGGGGGAACCCTTAGTTCCTACACGTGGATTTGCATGATCCTGAATTTTCTACAAACGCGGAATCCTCCAGTACTACCTTGCCTTCACAAGAGGCCTCATCAGCGCTTGCTCGGTGCAGATGGCAAGCCGTCCGCGTTCGCCGATGATCTGGCATCACTCCGCGGTTTCGGTCACAAAAATAAGGAGTCCCTTGGTGAACTGCTGTTTCATTTTTTCCGACGCTACGCTCATGAGCTGGATTACGAACGGAATGTGATTTCGATTCGGGAAGGGACATTGATATCAAAGGAGGATAAGAAATGGCATTTAATGCAGAACAACAGGCTCTGCGTTGAAGAGCCATTTAATACCGAAAGAAACCTAGGGAACACCGCCGACGACATTTCGTTTCGAGGTGTGCATTTAGAGCTCAGGCGAGCATTTGATCTCATATCTGAGGCCAAGCTCAACGACTGCATGGAGCAATTTGTTTTCCCGGCCATGGAGGAGAAGATCTGGGAAAAGCCGCCACCGAAGCCGCCACCTGTACTCAGCAGAAGCCAGTCGCAGTCAGGGCGTGGGGGTAGGGGTGGTGCCAACAATCGAGGCGGCCGCCATGCGCTCAACCATCAACGTAATGGCCCCCAAGGTCGACGAGCTTCGAGCACCGCTGCACCGAATAAGATCCCAACTCAAACAACAATGCCTAGGACTGTGGCTTTGTGGGAACAACCGCTCCAAGCACCCTACGATCAGTATCAACTGCACGAAAGATTGATAAGCGATTATCAGCTTCTGCAGGCCCAGGAGCACGAACTGCGGCGTGTTCAGGCTCAGGCTCAGCTGCAGGCTCAGCTGCAATTTCAAGGCTCTAGCCAAATCCCCCATTCTGCTCATCAAGCTGCGAGGGAGCATTTCGCCCTACAAGCGACAAAGCTAGCCCCGCTGACTGCTCCATTACACACAACACACTCAGCCATGCCATTCCCGCAAATTCTCCGTTCACATCCACCTTCTCCCGCCATGCAGTCAGCTCAGCCCGAACTCAGGCGCAGTATACATCGATCCATCCCTGCAAACAACTCTTCTGGGGCGGGGAATAGGTCACATAGTCAGCCCGCTAGGACTCTACCATTGACTCTGCCTGTTCCCAACTATCTGCAACAGTGTTACCCGCTGAGAGACCATCAGATCCACCACTATCTAGAGTCGCACAGTCGATTAAGGCATCCTGAGGCTCCGGTTCAGATAGACTCAAGATTTGAGGAGAGCCTGCCGAAAGAGTATGTTGGATATTACGTTCACGGCTCTCCTCCAAGCCGTACGTCGCAGAACGACATTGGATATTCCCGAAGACCCACTCTCGGTGACATGCCACATCGCAATAGGGGAATGCCATACGATCTTGGTAGGTATGAGGATCCTTCGGGATCCCCACCTTCGACGCCTTATAGGGATAGATCCACCAGCATTCGGTCTGCACCTGTCACTATCCCTGCTCCAAGCTTACGTACTTCAGGACCCATCATTGTAGATGGTTCCGACGCATGGGCTCCGGATGAAAACACCCGTGGAAATTTGCCGTCTGATGGAGGGACGATAAACGGTATAGACCGGATATCACAAATGTACTCCAGTCGCTCGCCTCTCTTGGACGAGCAGTATCAGCGATCTGGACGCTCCGAGACCATATCATCAATGCCCTTCAAACAGCCATTCCCTTTCCACCTTGCCAGCAGTTCTCACGCCCGGGTAGACAACGTTCGAAGTCCAAATCCCGAACAAATGCTCCGACGGGCTTATCCTCAGGTCAATGGTACTGCGCCGGCTCCGGTGACCGCCCAGTTTCAACCCATTACCGTTAATGATTATGAATTGGGAACAGAGAGGAGCCACGACGGTACCCCAAAGTCAAGGCCTAGGAGCCCCCAGCGGGATGTTCCAGCAGCAAGCCCTATACAGTCACCATCTACCGGCAAACACGATATGAAGTCGGAACCGCCGCCTCTGCAAGGTCTGCCACTGCTTTCCCCCGTACGGGAAGTACGAACACCGTCCCCTACGGCAAATCGCAAGGACGATATTACCGGGAAATTGAGACCGTTAAACCGGCTGGCTCAGAAATATGCGCCTGGTGATATCCCCCCCTTTTCCCGGAGATCGGAGAAGAAAAACGAGCAACTCGAACAACCAGTTTTTGGGCTTAACGGACTATCTGTGGCTTCGTCGAGTAATGTGCAAGCTGGTCAATTGACCAACGGATGGCAACAGACAACCTCGAAGAAGAATAAGAAGAACAGGGGGAAAATTAACGGACCTCAATCGATCGAGATGCCACTTGTCGAGCCTATGCCGACGAACGAGGCCGAGCGTAAAGGAGGGTAAGCGGCAGATGGCTCACTTGTCCCACGATATCTGCACCCCGTCCGTCCGCCCGTCTTGTCCGGTAGGATTCAACATGTACAGCTGTACTCTATATCTGTATCGCAATGCTCAGGCGGGATGGTCTCACAGTTTTGGATAGGCTTCGCTTCGCGTCTCTGCTGATCTGGACAAAGGGCCTAACGGTCTCAACGTAGGTCGCTTTAGATGGTCGTCTGCATGGAGCCTGCAATATCGCAAGCTAGGCGTTTGGTTTCAACAATTGGATGGAGGCATGGAGTCGTTGCTTTCAGCTATGTACTCGCGCTTCGAAGTTACTGGCAGGGGCATTTCAAGGAAGCAAAAGCGAGCATCTCAGCCTTGTCTCGCTGTATTTGGGCTGAGCGGCGTTCATAGTCCAGATGAATGAAAGAATCATCAAATGTATACACTTTCCCATGACCTTCTCACGCTCTTGTGTAAGAGTCAAACGATAGCAGAACGCTGAAACACCCAGCTGGGCGAAATATACCCATGTCTTCAGACATGATGTACGAGTATGTCGGTGGATCTGAAACCGAGCTGCACCAGCATCCGAGCTCTTGCAGGGGTATCGCCTCGGGCTCTTCTAGTGTATCTTATCAGGCTTGCGTAAGCCCCCGGAACCTGTCACTGAAGTGGTAATTGCGCAATCGAGAGGTCGGACAGTGAGACGGGTGTCGGAATTAACACCAATCTTCGCCATGTCGCCGTCTCCATCGTGACTTGATTTGCCAGCGTTCGCCAAGACCCGACCTCGAAGCCCCATGGGTGCACCTACAAACCATCAAGTCTACGCAGAACTTGTTACTTGAGAAAGATGCGGTGGCCGTAGCGAACCTGGTTGTCGACGACAACGTTTCTCCAGGCGTGTACCGTGTGTCGAAAGTCTTCGTAGGTGTGGAGAAGCCATTGGCGCACGCTGAGCTCTAACCCCACCCGATACTCACCTCTACCTAATCCTTTCATGTTGTGTTATAATGCAGTCTGACAGCTTCAACCGCAAGCTTGGAAGCGTCCGATAGCTCTGACTGTTTCTCAGCGCTGCGATAGACAGTTTGACAGAATGTCTTACCATCATCGCCAGCAAGGCCAACCAACACCACGGACTCCGTACGGCGCATCCTATGCTAATCAAGCACCAAACGATCAATATCTACGCCGAGCACCAAGCTTCGATCAGGGCGATGACGCGCAGTACCGAGGGACAAGTACCGAGGGCACGCGATATCGGGCAGGGAGCAATGCAGACGTGCAACAGGAGGAGTTGTTCATGGGCAATCCGAACTCAGTACTGCCGAATCGAACATCTTCATATGCCTTGGGGGGGTATCAGCATCATGGACCCAACCAGCAATCCTACAATCCTCAGCAATACGGCCCCGCTACTACGGCGCATAGTGCGTCACGCACGAGCAGCATATTGAACAATCACAGCTCATCCGGTCACCAACCGTATATTCCCGCGGCTTATCAGCCAGCAGGTGTACCCTATACTTCCCTTCCTCAGAGCTATGCCTCTCCATCTCAGTCATACTTCTTCAGCCAGCAACCGCCTCCTCCGCCTCAGCGTCCGTTTGAACAACCATACGGAAGCCGAGTATCGCCGCAGATTGGCACATCTCCCACAGCGCAGCAACAGGATCAACCTCAACCCTATTCCTACCAGCATCCTGGTCTCCCTTCTCTGCCCCCTCGTCCGGTATATACACCTCCAGCTCCACCACCTCCACCCTTCTCATCAGGCAGAGATGCTTTTACATCCACGGACCCCTCAACCAGCCCACGACGCTACTCTCACAGAGCTACGCTGTCTCAGAACCGCTTCCAGCAAACCGCAGGTGCCTTCTCCCCTCTACAGTCTTCATTGCCTCCTTTACCTCCTCGGGACGTTTCTAACGGCGATTCCGGTGTCTCACCTCCCAGCTTATACCGCGCTCGTACCCTCTCTCCGTCTGTCAATCTTGACAACTCTCTTCCGCCTACGCCTGGCACGCCGGGACCTATACCGCCGCAACATTCACCACAACGCATGAACACTACAGGTCGCCACCCACAAGCAAGACCACTTCCTGGGCCTCCTACGGACAACAATCCTAATGGTGCTTATTTCGGTGGCCGGAATGGACGTCGTGAAGCGACTGCAGTGCTGAATGAGGACCCCGGTTATGATGACCTGATGCGAGAAGTTGAGGCTGCTGTCATGGGCAGAGAACCGATTTCGGGCACTCATGGGAGTCCAACTGTCCAAATCCCAATGAATGAGCATAATTCACCTCAGCCACTATTTTCAGCAGGGTTGGGTCCGGACACAGGTTCGCAAACCGACTACGTCAACACAAACGGGCATCTAAGTGCACCGCAGCAGACCGATCTTGGACCCTACAGTGACGCTAGTGATGCAGAGGCAGATGCTGGACTTGCAGCTTTGCAGATGGCTGACGAACAAGACGCTCTAGATGAAGCGCGAAGACAGAGCGGTGCCGATTCATTTGTTGGCTCATACCATACTAGGGAGAGTTCAAGGCAAGATCTGCAATCAGCTGGAGATCTAAGTAGCGATAGCGATGTGCCCATAGACATCAATTCCTACGGAGGTGGCTTTGGTGATCAGCCTTTCTCGTATCCAGGGAGCCAAGAGACCTACACGGAGCAGGTGTATAGACCACAGCCGGCTGCGACAGGACATGACTTCTCAAACCCCCATCTCGAGGCTTACAGAGGTATGTATGACTATCCGATACCGCAGGATCAAGACCTCTATCCATTCCCACCGACACTTGGAGCGCGTGTGGATACTGGCGGTACAGGAGGGCTTTCGGAGCCAGGTGCCCACCCACGACGGCTTAGTTTCGAGGATGGCGATGAGACAACGCTGGCAGATTCTGAAGATGCACAGACCTCTGCAACCCAAAGCCCGTCTCAGGAAGGATTGCCGGATATGTATTTCCTCCCTAGCTCAGGTCCTCATCGCCCTCTGCCACCGGCTCCCGTGGGACCTGCTGCGAAGAACCGCATTCCACAGCTCATGCCGGCTGGCTCTTATCAAATACCTGGGGCTCAGCAGCTCTACGATCAATATGGACGTCCGTCATATCCTGCGGCGCCCGATGCTTACAACCAACTTCTCAGCCCGTCCGGAACTCCTGTACCCAGGTCCTCCTCCCTTATAAGTCACAGTAACACTCCACAAACGATACCACCGATCCGATCCAAGACCGATGCAGATCGAGCGAGGATCTTGAAGCAACAGCAACTCTCAGGTGTACGAACGGCATCCGTTTCTATTTACGGATCGGAATTCGGAGGGCCTGACTCGTCCCTACCGCAAAGCGCCGAGCTCCTTGGTCTACCGGAGATTCCGGCAGGAAAGAGGAAGAAATTCAACCCTGCCAAGCTTTCGACCAATGACTTCAAGAAGTGCCCAGAGCCATGGGCTCTGAGCTCGATAGGAGCTTGGATCAGAGAAATGAGCGAAAGCGAAACAGACCTCAAGGAACATGCGATTGTTGAAGGTATCGTAGCTCTGTTCACGCATAAGGTGCCGACCATGAACACTGCAGATGCCGAGACGTTGGGGGCGAAGGTCGTGAAAGCGATGTTTGATGCAGGTGCACTTTTGAAAGAAGAAGAATGGGTCAAATTCGGCGCAGATTCCACGCCAGGCGTCCTCTACCAGCTAACGGGTACTGGCTGCTACTCGCCTCGAGTACACACGCAGACGTTGCCAGGCAGATGCTATGCACACCACTGTATGCGCACTTTAAAGAAGATAAATTTGCAGACACAGGTGCTAGAACCTCAACGTAAGATAGAGGACTGGGCCACGTACTACAAGCTGAAGAAAGAGGACGTTGAGGGTGTCGACAAAAAAGAGGTTGAGAGGCAAAATAACTTGCACGAAATTGTCACTACTGAAGATCAATTCATGGACCAACTCAATATACTAAGACAGCTCTACAGGGACGACCTTGCAAAATGGCAACCGCCAATCCTTACTCCGAAGCGTAAGGATGCCTTCATCCGGGATGTATTCGGTAAGGTGGACATGATCAAGCAAGTCAATGAGGATTATCTTCTTGCTCAGCTCAAGTACCGTCAGCAGGAGCAAGGCCCGTGGATCATCGGCTTCAGCGATATCTTTCGAGAGTGGATCAGGAAGGCAAAGAATGCTTATCTGGATTATGCGGCAAGTTTCCCAAACGCTACGTTCCTCATGCGACAGGAAGAGCAGCGAAATGTGCTCTTTCAGCAATTCCTCACTCAGGCCAGGGAAAACGAGCGTTCACAGAGGTTAGGATGGGACACTTATCTGAAAGCGCCTATCACGAGACTCCAGAGATACAGTCTCCTGCTGAACACAGTCCATAAGCACATGCTACAAGAATCAGAGGAAAAGACGAACCTGGCTGCTGCCATTGAAGAGATCAAGGCTGTCACGCTGGAATGCGATAGCAAGGTGGCCGACATGGCCAAAACTGTCAGTCTCTCGGAACTTGCATCCAAGCTGCAGCTTCGCCCGGGAATGGAAAAAGTGCATCTGAACCTCAAACACTTAGGAAGGGAGGTCATATTTCAGGGCGATTTGCAGAGAACCGGGTCCAATAAGTTCTCATGGTTGGAAACACATGCGATACTGTTTGACCATTACCTCGTCCTAGCCAAAAGACTCAGACAAAGTGATGCTGCCGGCGGGCTGAAATACGAGAAATTCGACGTCTCGAAGCTACCGATTCCAATGGACCTTCTGGTGCTTGAGAGCACCGACGATGATCCAGTCCAGAAATCGTCGTTCAAGGGTGTAGGCTCCGTCGCAGCAGTGACTACGAAGGTCTCGACAGGTCGCCCATCGATGAACAATCAGACGGGATTAGCCGGCCCTGGAACTTTGGCTCATACTAATACTGCCTCTTCGGTAGCTTCGGTTGGTACAAACGCCTCGAGCAAGACGACGGTGACCATGACCATCCTAGAGAGTCCTAACGACAGCGAAAAGGTTATGTTTCCGTTCCGTGTCAAGCATCTCGGCAAAAGCGACGTCTACACTCTGTACGCTCCAACCAAACAAAACCGGCAAGATTGGTGTGATAAGATCTATGAAGCAAAGACTCGACACGCCGCGTCGCTGTTCCAACAAAATGCCGAACCTTTCAAGTTGAGAGTCATAGCCGATACCGCGTTTGCCTATGACACAATGACCGGAGGTCCCAGACCTATCGCTATCAAAGGAACACCTCTAGATCGAGCAATACGGGAAGTTGAGAACACCTATTCTGGCTCAGGGCGGCCAGCGCCAGTATGCAGAGCTTCTGTCAATTGCGCGACGGCCTTCCACCAGCCTATGGGTAAGCCGATGCTCGCAATTGGGACTGACTACGGCGTCTACATTACTCAATACAACAACCCCCGAGGCTGGACAAAAGTGAGCTGATCCTACCCTTTCTCTCTTATCAACTCGTATCCCCAGCATACACTAACCTCCTATCCCAACACAGGCCATAGCCGCAAGCCGCGTAACGCAAATCGCCGTCCTCGAAGAATTCTCCCTCATCCTTATCATCTCCGACAAATCCCTCCTCGCCCACCACCTCGACACCGTCTGCCCCGCCTCCTTCCCCACCATCCCCCCCGCCACCTCCTCCCTCCCCCGCCACGCCCCACAAAAACTCTCCGGCGCCCGCGACGTCGGCTTCTTCGCCACCGGGCGCATGAAAGACCGCACCCTCGTCTTCTACAAAAAGCGCGAAGGCATCTCCTCGACCTTCAAAGTCCTCGAGCCCGTCTACCACAAGAGCAACAACCACTCCGTCAGCACCTCGCGCACGACGCGCCTCCTCCTCGGCGGCATGCGCAAGGGCACCACGGAGTTCTTCCGCGACTTCGACGACTTCTACATCCCCACCGACACGTACGCCATCAACCTCTTCCACACCAGCATCGCCGTCGCCACCGCCCGCGGCGTCGAGGTCCTGACACTCGACAAGAAGGTCCCGCTCTCGATCCCGGACCTCAAGCCCCCCGACTGCGCCTCCATTGCGCTGCGCCTGCGCGACCAGCGGCCCCTCGGCATGTTCCGCCTCTCGGACTCGGAGTTTCTGCTGTGCTTCGAGGAGGTCGGCATCTATGTCAACAAGCTGGGGGATGTCAGCAGGGCGGTCGTCATGGAGTTTGTGGGCAAGGCGAGGCAGGCGGTGCTGTGGGGGGGCATGTATTTGGTGCTGGTGGACCAGGGGGGCGGCTTCGTGGAGGTGAGGAATGCGGTTAATGGGCGGCTGAGGCAGGTCGTGTCTGGGAGGGATGTTAAGCTGTTGGATGATGGGCAGAGGGGCCCTGGGGGTGAGGAGGGGACTGTCAAGATTGCATTGCAGCACCCCGAGCTGGAGGGACGGCAGGTGGTCGTTGAGATGCTGGTCAATGAGGGGATGAGGGAGTGAGGAGCGGGTGCCAAAATTTCGTGAGATACAGAGAAACGTTCGGGAACGCACATGGAGCATGGTATGTTGGCGTATGGTTCAGCTACGACTAGGTGGGATGGATATATGGGCCCCTTTTTCCTTTTTTCGTCTCTTGTGTTTTGTTTTGGTGACGACAAAGCGAGGTCTCGTCAAGCGATGATACGGATTACGGCTCTCGAGGCGCAAACGGACGCCATGATTTTGCTTCTGAGCGACGCGATGGGTTTTTCTGGGTCTAGTCCACAGGAAGGATCATATGGGGTGTTCATAGTCCAGCTTTCTACAAAAGGGATGTGACGGATTGCGTATCCATCTCTCCCTCCACATCGACAAACAACGCGAGGCGACAGTCGTCCCGCATGACTGACTGGCCTGCATCTCACACGCCCCGAAGCAAGCAAGCAAGCAGTCCCCCCTTCATCCATCCCGAGAACAGAAAAAGTTTCTATTTCCCCTCCCGCGCTCCCTCGCGCAGGAGGCCAGACCATCCTCGTCATAAAATATACCCATGCCGCCCTATTCATGTCCTAACTTGGAACCGAAGCCGAGCAACCTATGCTACAAAACCCATAACCCTCTATGTCCCGTCCTCAATTACAAGTACCCTCACGAGATTGGAAAAATCCAGATAATCTACCCCTCCCCGTCCCCCTCCCGCTCCTTCTTCTGCCCTCCAAACGAGATCTCAATCTTCTTCGTCCCAGGACCCAGCGATTCCCGCGCTCTGTCGCTGAAGGCTTTTTTCCGTCGCAGCACGCCGTTGCTGCTGCCGGAGGAGAGGCTGGCGGTGCGGCGCTTGGGCTGGGAGAGCTTGACGAGGGCGTCGTCGTCGTCGGCGTCTTCCTGGCGGCGGCGTTTTTCCGAGAGGCGTTCGGGCGGGGAGTGGGCTGACGGGTTGAGAGCGGGTTTGGATGGGGGGGAGGTTTCGTCTGGTGGGGCTTCGGAGGAGAGCTTGTACGGTTTCGGGGGGGGAGGGGAGGTGTCCATGGGGTCTGAGAGGTCGTCGTCCGGGTAGTCGACTAGGGATTTGTTGAGGACTGGTGAAGCGCCGTTGGTGGGGAGTTTGGAGGCTTCGGCGGCGGAGAGCTCGTCTTCGTCGTCGGAGGTGTTGAAGTAGGCTTCTTCGGCGGCGTCCTCTTTTAGACCTTGCCAGCGCTGGTGGCCGTTGATTTTCGTGCCACTGCGCGTGGGGGTGAGGTCGTCGTCTGGGGCGGCGCTGGGGTCTGGGTCCGCGGTGGTGTAGCCTTGCATTTGGTCGTAGCGGAGGACGAGGTTCTGGAAGGTGTCGACGTAGGTGATTTGGGAGAGGCGGTCGCGGTGGGTTTCGACGAGGTGGGTGATGAGGGGTTTGATGTTCTCGCGCTTGATGAGCTCGAAGAGCTCGAGGCAGGCGGAGTTGAGGAGGTTGTCGCGCGGCATGGTTTCGTAGACGATGGAGAGGATGGGGTCGAAGAGGTTGTTTTTTATGATTTGCGTGTTGTAGAATTCGTCTTGGAGGTTGATGCACTGACGGAAGAATTTGAGCGCGGCTGTTAGAGGACTGAGTCAGTGGGGGGTTGCGGAGGAAATATGATGTACGCATAACTTACTTAGCTTGAGGTGCTTCTGGGGACAGGATAGAAGTTGGGCTATTCGGGCTGCGAGACCTTCGGTGAAGATGAAATACTTGCTTCGGAAAAGGTGAAGGCGGATAAGGAACATGAGGATCTCGACAAGATGATTGTAGAGTGAGACTTCCTGGAGATTTAGATGGGCCAGTGAGCCTTGCTTCTCCAAGTCCTTGAGTGGCTGGAAAAGCTTGTTGGCGGACTTGTCGTAGAAATTCTGAATGAACGACTCGGTTTGTGGGTTTGTCGGAGCCGTACTTCGAAGCTTGGACAGATAATCGCCATTCTGTCGAGTCATAGCTTCCTGGGGTGGCGGAGGGGGTGTTTGCGGTTCTAACAAGACTTTGATTGCATCGGCGGCCTGCGCTTTTACCCCCAGATCGACCTCAACCAATAGCAGCTCGATGAGTGTATCCGTTAACGGCGTTTGCTTCTCGCTGATCGATTTAAAGATGTAAGCCCGTACCATGCTTGGATCATGGTCTATCATCGCTACGAGAATGTCCGTCCCAGAGACTCGGACTGAAGCGTCTGTATTTGAGAGTGCGAAAGTAATCACGCGTAACAGTCCATGTTGAATGAAGTTCGAGTATAATGTCGATCGCGCGGGAACCTGGAGACTTTTTGCAATCGCACAGCATTGCTGGATGAACTCTACAGCATCTTTCTTCTTTCTCGCTGGCGCATCTGGCGAGTCGATCAAGCCGAAAAGCTCCTCTAAGAAAGCTATGTTCGACTGCAAGTGAGAGACAATATCCACCTGGTTGAAGAAGATAAGCGAATTAAGTACAGAGAAGGTAGGGTCGTCAAGTATTCGAGCAAGAACAACATCTTTCAAGTATAATAGCCGCCAGGTGGAGTGAATCTTCTTCCTTATCGTCGGATCTTGAATGGGTACCACTTCCTTATAGCGTGACGAGTCTTGGAGATACCGACGGTGGTTTGCCTTGTGTTCTGGGAAATCAGGGTCGTCTGTGTCGGACTGGTCAGTGATCATTATGCAGTACGGACTTTCCTCGCCAGCCCAGGCTTACATTCTAGGGCTCCTACAACACCCAAGACGACGCTCTCGTTGACCACGTGCTCGATGATTTGGGTATCGTTCAGAAGTATCAGCATTTTCATGATGCTGCACAGATGGTGCAGATCCTCTAAGTCCTCCAAATCTTCGGCCGTTTCAACCAACGGTATCAGCTTCCGAATGTAATCATCACCAATGACGAATTTCGATAGCGCATCGCGGCCTTGGGGAGTAGCGTGCACATTCCGCATCAGGACGCTGATTTCTTCGAGATTTGCCATCTCCGGTGGTGGCAGGACCAGCGGATTGGAGAAGTTCTCCATGGCATCGTCGGAAAGGGCATCATCTAACCAGCAAAAGTGAATATCAGCAGTGGTTGACATCGTTCATTGATTGACGAACTTCAGTCTGGGTAGAACAAGGATTGCCAAAAGGGTATTTACCTGGACCTGCTAAGGACAAAAGATGCTGCTGTACCTGGCTAACAAACTCCCTGTGAACCCGAACATGAGCGAACCGCCCCTTACTGGCGGCATGCAGAAGTTACCAGATGGCCGCGCAGCCCTCCGCCTCTTGAAAGCTTAATGCCATGTCCGTTCCGTTGGATTCCGTCCACACTATAAGGGTGTCTAAGTGATCGTGAGCCATATTCTCACCACCAGCGAACGTAACACAGCATCGTCACCTTGCTGCTTCTGATATCCATCATCTTTCGTAATCTTTGTTTCCAGCAGCAAACGCTCCGGCTGATCCTCTGACTCGACATAAATCTTTGACTCTTCCTGGAAAA
>JAABUL010005223.1_pt1 | contig 16432 bp, 14 predicted proteins | sample 5559151 | NCBI WGS metagenome assembly JAABUL01 (sample SAMN10711876, study PRJNA513368) | rock metagenome | isolation source: Antarctica rocks | place: Antarctica: Victoria Land, Pudding Butte sud | reverse complement strand
TTGCTCGAAGAATCCGAAGCATAAGCAGCGGCAGGGGTGAATTGTGGGGCGATGGATCGCTGCGATCACAGGAGGATAAAGGTTTCGGCACCGCATATTGGTGGAATACAGGGATTGCAGCTCGCAGGGCGATGGTACGATGTAGATCTCGATGGCCGCTGGCATGGGATACTCGAGCCTCCGCCCCAGAAGCTTCACCGTCCTTCGGTGGATGATTAGAAGCCCGGAGCGGCAGTCAATTGGTTCGCAATTCAATCCAGGAACGCGTCTGCGCGGGGACACCTCAGGACATGAGATAGACGCCATAGAAAACACACTTCCAAACGCCACCAATGCGAAGCGCTTTCCTGCCCAATGCTCCATATTTCATGCATCCCATCCATCATCCAGTACTGGCCTCAGCCTTCGCCTCCTCCTCCACCTCAACCTTTGCCTCCACGGCCGCCTCCGTAGCCGATTTCCTTTCCCCCTTCAGCTTCTTCACCGCCTTCGTAATCGCCCCACCACCTCCCCCATTCTCACTCCTCTTCTCGTCCATCGCCTTCAACCTCCTCTCCGCCTCTTCTTTCCTCGCCTCCGCCACTTTCCCCATCCTCTCCCTCCAATCCTTATCCTCCCGATCCCTTACCTCCAACTCCCTAATCCACGCTTCGTTCTTCTCCTTCGCCTTCTTATCCGTCTGCAGCTTCACATACTCCTTTCTCAGCATACGATCCGCATTGTAATAGTAGGACCCGCCGACGAGGGCTGCAAGAGTGAAGGCTTGGCCGTAGATACGGTAGCGGAACATGCGATTTGTGGTTACGCTGTCGCCGGCTTTGATGGATTGCGAGGCGCAGTAGAGGGCGTAGCAGGTGCCGAGGCATCCTAGGGGGATGAGGGGTTCTTCTTTGAGACGGCGGGAGAATTTCTGCCAGCGGTTTTCGTCATAGAAATCCCTAGACAAGGTTCAGTGAAAGTATGGAGGAGGGGCTGGAGATGTCACGTACTTGTTTCCGTCGAACGACGAGGGAAGTGGAGCGTTCGACATGGCGGACTTTGTTTCAAATGCCCCAGACGTAAGGAGTGTGGGTGTATCTCAAGGAGATGACCGTATGATGGTATGCGCTAAGCGCCTACCATTGGCAATGCCCTTCGAAGAACAAAGCGTAATACCGGCTTGTAGTACCCAAGCAGACAGCTTCTCAATTGAATAACGAAAAGCAGTCTTGCAGCATCCATCGCAAGCCTCGGCAGACTAGTAGATGCAATACCGAGCCCGGGGGGCGCTTATCCCGCTTCTTGGCGGCGTTGAAAGCTTAGTGTTCCCACCAATGAACCAATTCAATGGTTTCTCCAACTTTCAATGAGTTCCCTTACGATCACACATTTCGCAGAAATCAGTCGAGGCCCAAAATGCCTGGTCCTCTGACGGAATATGCGGCCACTCCCTCGCCAAAGAAAGCACCGGTCTCGCCGCAATTGCCCCAGGCTTTTCTGCTCCCAGACGGTTTCCCGGACTACCTAGGCCTGATCCTAGACTCACCAGTCGACGAGGTTGTTAAACAAACCCCGTTAACACACGCCATCAATATTAGCAATCGCCTTCAATGCAGGGTCTTGTTAAAACGCGAGGACTTGACGCCAGTGTTCAGCTTCAAACTGCGGGGAGCCTACAACAAATTGGCGAGTCTGACAGACGGCGAGCGCTGGAAGGGTGTGATTGCTTGCTCTGCTGGTGAAAGAGCCGACCTCGTTTGATGTACTTCCGCGCTGAATGCCGCAGGGAATCACGCTCAAGGGGTCGCCTACGCTGCGCGCCAGCTCAAGATTCCTGCTACTATTGTCATGCCATCAGGAACGCCGGGCATAAAGCATAAGAACGTCGCAAGATTGGGCGCTAAAGTGGTACTTCATGGATCGGACTTCGATGCTGCCAAGAACAAAGCGTCCGAGCTTCAGGAGAGGTTTGGACTCACGAACATCCCACCATTTGACGACCCCTATGTGATAGCTGGCCAAGGAACCATCGGCATGGAATTGCACCGCCAATTAAAGAGGCAAAACCTCGAAGCAGTCTTTTGCTGTGTAGGTGGGGGAGGTCTCATCGCCGGTATTGGAATCTACCTCAAGAGATTCATGCCGAAAGTCAAAATCATCGGCGTCGAAGCTTTCGACGCCCATGCGATGATGAAATCGCTGGAGGAGAGTGAGAGGGTTACATTGCCCGAAGTAGGCTTATTCGCAGACGGTGCTGCTGTCAAGCAAGTTGGAGAGGAGCCGTTCCGCCTGTGTAAGGAGGTCGTCGATCAAATTATCGAAGTCTCAACGGACGAGATATGTGCTGCAATCAAGGACGTACACGAAGAGACCAGATCCATTGTTGAGCCAGCCGGAGCGCTAGCATTAGCGGGTCTCAAGAAATACGTCGCCAGGTACCCATCATCGGATCCAACGAGAACGCTCGTTGCCATTGCTTCAGGTGCAAACATGGATTTTGATCGCCTTCGCTTTGTCGCAGAGCGCGCAGCGCTCGGAGAACAAAGGGAGGTGCTTCTAAGTGTCAATATCCCAGAGCGGCCTGGCGCATTCGCCGAGCTTGTCAACAGCGTTCTACCCCATGCCGTGACCGAGTTCAGCTATCGTTATGCGGATGGACAATCCGCAAATATCTTGATGGGTATGACCGTCAATCCCACCACCAGAATGAAAGATCTTGCCGACCTCTCCCGTCGCCTCGGTGACCAAGGTATGACAGCAGTCGACCTGAGCGGCGACGAGTTGGTCAAAACGCATCTCCGGCATCTCGTCGGCGGACGTAGTAGCGTTGCCAATGAACGAGTCTACATGTTCGAATTCCCTGAGCGCCCTGGCGCTCTGGTCAGATTTCTGACCACCCTACGACCTGACCAGAATATATCCTTGTTCCACTACAGGAATTGTGGAGGCGATATTGGCAAGGTGCTGGCAGGCATACAGTGTCCGGCAGAGGAGAAGGCCGAACTCGAAGGCTTCCTGGTGAAGCTCGGATATCCCTTCTCAGATGTTTCGGACTCGGAATCTTATAAGACGTTTCTACGGCAGTGATAGATCGTACGGCCACGAAGATGACGAAATTTGTTCATGATAACCTAGGAATAGACAGGTGACGGTAGACAACAGAGATAATGCGATCCCAGGTGCCAGCACAACTACTCAGTCCTTTTTCCAATCCAAATCTTCCTGTTCCTCCTCTTCCTCTTCTTCCGGCGCCTCAGCCCCTGCTGTCGCCTGTTCTTCCTCCACATCTTCTTTCCGTGCACCACCAGTCTTCGAGGTATGGAGTGCTTGGAGTCTCTGTTCCAGTTCCTCTGGACAAAACATCTTACATAGGGCTGTCATGTCCTCGTATACGACAAGACGTTGTGTAGATCCCGCGATCTGTATCGTGTTCCCGATGTTGTAAGTTAAGGAATACAGAAGGTTTCGAGCGTCCCAGTCCCCGACTGGCTCAGAAGGCGCGTATCTCAGCTTGTAGTTCCTAATGTAGTCTTTGTGACTCAAACGGTGTCTTGGCGCCCGCCAGTTGCCGATGTCATACTCATCTGAAACGTCAATGTCAGCCTGTATACCTCTCAAAAATTGGAAAGCACAGAATCAAAGACAAGGCCTTAAAGCATGGTTTTTGGCGAGAGGTGTTCGATTTTGCAGGGTTCCAGAATTGATATAGGGGTCTCAGAAAGCAATCCTTACTATGCCCATAGAATGAGCAAACATCGAAGATGAAGGCTTCGTCGGTTCGCTTGTCCATCGCTGTGTTACCATCCCAACAATCGCCATGCACTAGGCATGGTTTGAGAGTCCGCCCCTCGGACTGCAGCGGTAAAAGGAGCCTAGGTACCACTTTTCCAAGCATAAGGTCACACACGGCGTCGAACTCCGGCCAATTCAGAATGGGCTTGGCAAGTCTCATGAAGTGCCCTAAGTGCTTAGAGTAAAGGGTGCACCAGGACTCTTCCCACGAGCCCACGTCTTGAACGATCTTGCCGTGGTTGGTGGCTATGTGGAAGCCAAATTTGCCGGTTGGTGATACGGATCGCAGATGTAGGTCTGCGAGGCCACTCGCAAGCCTCAAGGGTTCGGCTGGCTATGTATCGTACTCGTCAGTGAAATGCTTTATCCACGGAACAACGTTTTCACGTGTAAGGCAAACTGTCATTTCGTGCAGCCGTCAAGACGTGGATCCATGGTTCACGTAAACTTTATTCCGATGACCTTCTACCTCAGCCTTCCGCCTCCATTCTACTACTTCCGTGACTGAGGCCATCCAAAGTCACAATGCATGTTGCTCATGCTTCCTCTCCCAGTTGCAACGCATATATGTACCGTTTGAGATGGAATGTTTCTCACAAAAGAGATTTTGGTATACCTGCTCGCCGACATCTCGAAACTCCATGAGAAGGAAATACAATTCTTTATCCGTGCCTTTCTGGACGTATCTACCGTAGGTATAAGGCTGGGGAACAAAGGCCGGTGAGACGCCATAGATCTCCTTGAGCGCCTCAAACTCTCCTTTACACATATTCCATCCCGTCTCGTCCAACTTTAGAAAATAGGTCTGCCGTCCACCTGATGGCAATTCCACCCTGATCTTCGCCGTCCTTCCCCAGAGGGACTGCCCATAATTCTGCGCTCGAATAATCTTGGTTTCCGGTATGGGAAAGGATTTCTGCACGACATCATGGACGATGAAGGCACCGCTCGGCTGTGGAGGTTCTATTCCATCGGTGGGGGTGCTCTCGATACTTCGTTGCACGTCTCCTATCGTTAATCTCGAAATGCTTTCCGCCATCATCTTGATATTCTAAGGCGAGAGGACGTAGAGACCTCGGGAAATGGTGATCTCGCTTTACGCAGCACATTGTGACAGTCGGCGTTCATGCGCAGAGTCTACAGCCTATCATGTTCAACGACTTTCAGCCTTGTCGGTGGCACCTAGAGGATCTGTGTTAGCGTGGGTGGTCGGCTTCTGTTCGGTCTCTTCGATCTGCCGTTGATCTCAAAGCAACGCTGACAGCTGCACCTTGCCATTGACTTCTGGACATGCGAAATTTTGCATAGCAAGCAACAATAATGAGCCGGAAATCTCAGCATCGCAAGGCCAAGGCGACGGCAGTTTACAATGGTTCGTGTTGCAGTCGCGCTGAGTCTAGGCTCAATCTGGATGGTTCGAACGCTGGGGGCTAACCTAGAGTCTCGTTATAAAGCTTCGCAAGTTGGGCTTCCACCATCGTGATCCTCTTGAGCGGGAACATACCTTCTCGACTATTCAAGATGAGACGCCTGTTGAACGACCACACCGCTCACCCAGAGCTAAATCCGAGTCAATAGCCCCGCCGGTGGCCGCCAACCATCGAGCGATATCCAATGCCAGCGCCGCGGTCGACTCTGTCTTTCCTGGGACGGGCAACAGTCATTCTGCATCCTTCTTCAACGATTCTAACGATCCCCTGGGGCTCCATCTTGTATGCGATAATGACGACCCTGCCGTTGATATCATCTTCGTTCATGGCTTAGGCGGTACTTGTAGAAAGACATGGAGCTGGGATAGGAACATCGATAACTTCTGGCTACCGTGGCTAGCGGATGAAGATGGGCCATCATCGTGTAGGGTCTTCACATTTGGGTACAATTCCCACTTCAAGGGGGCTGGCACGAATCTCAACATCATCGATTTTGCGAAGGATCTCCTTTTTCAGCTGTCGACATTCTGGAGCGGACCAGGTGAACATAGGACCCCGATCGGCGGGCGCCGTATCATATTCGTCGCACACTCTATGGGAGGCTTAGTCGTGAAGAAAGCCTACATTCTTGGAAAACACGACAGCAAGTACGCCCACTTGATCAAACGAACACATGGAATGGTGTTCCTGGCTACACCTCATCGCGGCTCCCAGTATGCCAAAATATTAAACAACATCCTTTCCACCGCCCCTCTAGGGGCTCCTCCGAAGGCCTATGTAGCAGATTTAGACGCTCATGCAACTGCGATACAGGACATCAATGAGCAGTTTCGTAGCTCTTGCGAGGATCTGGCCTTAGTTTCATTCTTTGAAACTCACAAGATCGGATTTGGTGTCAAGATCCTGGTCAGTCGTTTTGGGTAGGCGATAGAAGTCAACTGACTGTATTAGGTCGTTGAAAAAGAGTCTGCAGTACTTGGGTATCCGCAAGAGATCTCGGCTCCTTTGAATGGAGATCACCATAGCATCTGCAAATTTCGGAACAGAGAGGACGGCAATTACATAAGCGTCAGGAATGTCTTGAATCAATGGATAACGAATATACATAAGTCTCGTAAGTACACGTTTCCTAAACCTCTTTATGGGAAGATGTAAGGGAAACAAGAACATTGCTCAGGCAATTGATTTTACCAAACCCGTTCCAATTTCGTACCTTGGGCAACAAACAATGAAGAGCTCGGAGGCAATGGTGGGCTTCATATCCGTGGATTCACATCGCCACAAGATGGGGGCGCCAAGACAATAGTATCCCATGCGCCGGCACGAAGTGGTGCACTCGATCCTTGGCATTTATGAAAGAACGTAAAGACGCATAGGTGATGGACTGAATCACCGATGAAGACCCATAGCTGAAGAAGCAAACCGTTAAAGAATTCTACTCACTCAATTGAATGTCCCCAGAGCGAGGCTCGGAGAAGGTCCTGAATTCATTTGCAATACAAGGAATCCCTGAAAAGTGCACCGTGCCGGCGGGGGATAGCTGCAAAAAAGGATGTCGCGACCAAGGCTTGAGACGAGCATCTAGAGCCGCGGTAGTTGAGCAGTGCCCCTTCACTTACCAGCGACCTGAGGGCTTTCATTGGCCGGCGAGACTTGGCTATGCGCGGCGTGGATCAGGCCAATCTTCCGTACCAGCCTAGATTTTCCGAGCCGTTCAGCTTCTTGCGAAAGCATTGCCAAAGACGACGTGTGGGGACCTGTCGTTGTCATTAACATATCTGGTAATGTTGGGTTCGCTGACTTTGACCAAGGCCCAGCGCTCGAAATACGCAGGCAAAGCAGCAGCTTGGACTCGATGAAAAGAGTAGCAGCGATATTCGGGATCAGAGACCAACCTGAGGAAGAGCTAAACAGTATCCGCAGCAAAACAATGGCCGGCACCTGCCGATGGATGACGCAGAGGAGCGAATATCTGCATTGGATAGAGCGCACCGACGAAGCGCAAAAGCCCAAGACCTTCTGGCTCGTTGGTCTTCCAGCCACGGGCAAGACGGTGCTCACAAGCGTAGTCATCGATCATCTACAATTCTTGGGTCAAAACTGTGCCTATCATTTCTTCTCCTCAGGACATCAGGCGAAACGAACGGCCGCTGGCTGTCTCCGGTCTATTGCTGCTCAGTTGGCATGGACGAACCAGGAATTTCGGGAGAGAGTGATTGCATTGCATGAGGAATCTGGCATCACGTTCACGTCACAGAATCAAAATTTCCAGGTCATCTGGGATCGGATCTTCGAAGGAATAATATGCAAGATGCGCATTGTGGCTCCTTTATTCTGGGTGCTGGACGCCGTAGACGAGGCTGACGCGCCGGCATTGCTAATCAGTCATCTTGTAAAACTTCACTCGACCACGCCAATCAAGATCTTTTTCAGCAGTAGGCCGATGAGGATTCCGTCTCTGGTTGCGGGCTACGATTCGTATGTTGAAAAAAGCTTCCTCGCGGAAGAAGACACAGTAGGAGACATTCAACTGTACGTGCAGAATGCACTTCGAAGTGCACTCCCAGACGATGAAGAGATTCGGACAGATATCGCAGAGCAGATGCTGGCGAAAGCTTCAGGCTCCTTTCTCTGGGTCAAATTGGCATTAGAGACATTGGAGGACAACTGGCACACTGAGGATGATATTCGGAAAGCCCTAACAGACGTTCCCCAAGGGATGGAAGATTTATACCACCGAATGCGTGGTAACGTTGAAAGTCAACCGCCTCGAGCACGGCTTATGGCTACAAGAATCCTTACCTGGGCCGCTTGTTCATGGAGACCGCTTAGCCTCACAGAGCTTCAAATAGCTCTCGAACCTGAGTTCAAAGGCTTCCTTAACCTTAAAGACTCCATCGTGCAAATCTGTGGTCATTTCGTCTCCATCGATTCCTCTAGACTAACCATCATACACGCCACAGCGCGACAATATCTACTCAGCGATCACCAAGGGTGTCCGGCTTTCGTAGATAGCCAAGGTGGCCATGAACATATAGTAAATGTCTGCCTAAGGTACTTATCGAACGAAGACTGGAGACGCGTGTTCCAAATGATGGGAAAAGAGCATGCAATAACTACCAGGTCCAAGAGGAAAGATCGGCTTTTAGTAGCGGAACGTGGTCACCCTATGCTTGGATACAGCACATGCCACTGGGCCTACCATGCTTCTAAGTCGAACGTTGCGTCCAGTGCGTTGTCTCAGAGTATCAACAATTTCCTATCAACGTTTTGTCTTCCCTGGATAGAGGCAATAGCCTTATCAACCAACCTCCGCTACCTTACAACGTCGGCGCAGTATTTGAAGACTTATGCTAAGAGAAGGATGAAATGGTCGAGGAGATTGGGGCTTGACGCTCCATTCAGCTTGAAGGAACCGCCAGAGGACGATGCGCAGTTCATACGGCGGTGGGCAAATGATTTCATCCGCATAGTCACCAAATTCGGACCCAGCCTTGTCCAGGACCCGTCTTCCATTCATCGTCTGATCCCGTCGTTCTGTCCAAGGGGTTCCATGATCGGTAGTGCTTTCGGAACTGCGGGCCTACGAAAGATTTCAGTGACAGGTCTATCCTCCGATGATTGGGATGATTGTCTTGCAAGTGTGAGCGTCGAAGACAACAGAACTGCCTCGCAGGTCCTCGCCGTCCACGAACACTTCCTGACATTGACAAGGAGTACGGGTACAGTCGTGATTTGGAATTCGGAAACATGTGAGGAGGAACGACAATTGCAACATCGCGAATATGTTTCTTACATGGTAGCCAATCGATCCGGAGAATTATTGGCCACCGCGGGCATTGACAGCTACCGTGTTTGGGATATCTTGTCCGGCACACAGTTGTATGATTTGCCCTCCACAGAGGAAGCAAGTACGATGGCAATTGCCATAAGCGATAACAACACTGAACTACTTCTTGCTTTGAATGACTACTCGGTGGTAGGAATTCATTTAGAGACATCTCAGCAGACGTGGCGTTATGTCTTTGAGGATGCCGAGGGCATCCTCGATGGATGTCCAAACGCGATGGCTTTCAGTCTGGATCTGACCCAAATTGCAGTGGCCTGGAGATCGCATCCACCGTTAGTTTGGGATTTTTCCGTCAAGGACCGCAGGCAACCTCGACGTTGCGGAACTCGAAGCAGATCTGATGCAATATCTGCTCCAGAATCTCTTGCGTGGCAGATGGATGGTGAGTCGCTGTTGGTTCTTTGCCAAAGTGCCGTGGTTGTGGAGTGGAATATCTACGATGATGAACAGACACAACTCAACGTCACAGCCAAGGAAATGACAATTAGTCAAGACGGCAATCTGTTATTGACTAGTGACCATGACGGTACGATAAGTATCTGGACGCTACCGCGAGCAGACCTGATTTATCGATTGATCAACCAGGATGCCTTTATTCGATGTTTGGCGTTCAGCCCAGATTCACAGCGATTTTACGATACTCGTGGCTCTCTATGTAATGTCTGGGTACCTGATGTTCTGGTGCGACCCGACGATGAAGATGCGACAGATCTATCAAGTGTTGGCGAGAGTTCTATCATGACGGAGCCCGTCGTCACCGAAGATATGAGCAACCAAAGTCAGGTGACAGCTTTGGCATCTGATAGCAAAGATAGGTACTTTTGTTGCGGCAAGAACGATGGCACTGTGTTCATCCATAGCATTGAAGATGGAGGAAAGGTTCGAAAAGTCTATGCTCACGATTCGTTCACTTCTGTTGTGCTATTGGTCTGGTCAAAATCTGGCAGATACGTGGTCTCTGGAGATGAAACGGGTAGAGTGATAGCCAAACGGCTAGAAAGTAAGGGAGTCGATAAGTGGGCTGTCTATTCGGTCCTCGATATTCGATTGCCCGAGTCCGTGCAGCAATTTCTGTTCAGTAGTGATGAGAAGCTCCTGCTGATCTCCACATCTTCAATGGACCTGGTGTATGATCTCAAAGCCAAAGTCGAATTGCATCGTGAAAGCTGGGGCTCTCGCCAGAGCCGACGATGGATTGAGCATCCATCCATCGCCGACTCCCTGATCTGGATCGATGTCCAGGCGGTCCATGTCTATCGCTGGACCACTTTGCAGCACGAAGCATGTACTGATCCATCAGGAGAAGATAAGAAGGAGCCTGGTACCCCGTTGGATGCCTCCTGTCGTGCGCAGTTCTCGGTGCCATGGAAATCCAACAAAAGGCTCGTCCAATGGATTGCTCTGACCCAAGACAGACGTTATCTAGTCTACGAAACCCTCCCAGATACGGGCCATGCCAGTAGTCGTTCCTCAAAAGGGCTCCACTTAGAGTTTCTCTCAACGGCGAGCCTGAGCGTACAGCACCCCCACACGCTGTCGAGCGATTGCATGGCCGATCTTGCAGGCCAGATAAAGCGCCTGATTGGTACTTACCGTGATGCGGTAATCTTCCTTGATCATGATTACTGGCTGTGCTCTTGGAAGGTTGATTCTTCTATCGACGAGGTTAAGCGGCATTTCTTCCTTCCCAAGGACTGGCTCAACCCAAACATGCTGCAAATGGCGACCTTGAATGAGCAGGGCACTTTCTTCTGTCCGAAACACGGAGATGTGGCGATTGTAAGGAACGGCATGAAAGTGTAGGTTCACCTGTCGTCAGATAGCATTGAACATGTTCACGACTCCACGCTGGCGATCAAGCCAAACTCGGGCTCATCAACTATTCGCACTGTATTCTTGGCCTTTCGTTTTTAATTGCCTCAATTTTGGCCCTAGCGAGATTGGGATGATTGTGGAATGATGGGACAGTAGTAGTACTGTCTCGGAGAATCAGATATTAGCAACTTCCCATTTCCCCCACATATAAACACCACCACTTCTAGAGAGAAAGGAGAATCGAAGAGAGACTGTCAGAAAGTATCTATAATTTGAGCGAATCTAGACTAGATTTAAACATGCTAGACTTAATATACAGCAATCTTGGCAATTTGCCAAGATTATGCCAAGGATTGCTCTTCAGAGCTTGAATTACTTCAACACAGTATAGAGACTTCGATATTTCTGATAGATATCTCAACATTGCAATAGAGACATGCACGTAGGGACGTAGATTCTGGTGCGCCAAGCTTCCTGGATGAACATGAACCTGCTAAGAAAACCGACAGAATTCGGGCTGATGATCCGTATCAAGGTGTTCTCTCGACGTCGTCGTAGAGTTGTCGAGCGCCGATGATCGTCTTACTGGGACAATCTAATCGAGAAGAACGACCTTGCTATCTAGGTCCTGCCAATTGACTTCTTAATTTGATCACTTGATCCCGGTCTCGGCATTGGTCTTTTTGCGCTTCGGCCACATATCGTTGTGTCTGAAGCCATGTCCGAGATACACTCTCCTGTCAATCCAAGCTACGGCAGACTTCATGCTACGGACTATCTACTCTTAGTTTACGCTATTGTTCGGACGCTCGGTAGGCACATTCTCTCGAATTTCGGCGCTGCATCCCCACTCTCTGAGGTAACGATTTAGTCTGGGAGCTTCCGTTCTTCATCATCAGATATCTATTCAATCCCTCTATGAGATCCGGGCCGTCTTTCGGTACTCAGCTCAAGATCTTCCTCATCAGAACGTATGTTACCCTCTATTAGCAGCCCGTCTCGTCCCCACTCGTACCAGTGTTCACGCCGCAACAGAAGCACTCTCAGTTTCCGCACCATCCGCTTTCTGACGGGCCCTGGCCGTGTCCACGCCTCGTCCATTCTTTCCTCTCCCCGCTACCTTTCCAACCGCCAGAACCTCTATCACCTCGTCTCCCGCCCCAACTTCACAGGCTACTGGATCATCCAATCCTCGTTTGAAAAGCCTCAACCCCCGAAGAATTCAGATATCACAATTTTCTACCTCCACGGCGGCGGTTATTTCTCCTCGCAGCCTGGGACGTACCTCCTCTTCCTCCTGCGCCTCGCTGAAACGATTCTCGCGCAGGGGTCAAGTGTTTCGATGTTCGCTCTGGATTATCATCTTGCCCCGGAGTACTGCTATCCGACACAGTTGAGAGAGGCGGCGGCGGCGTATGGCTATCTTATCAACGAGCAGAGTATTCCACCTGAGAAGATCGTGATAGCTGGCGATTCTGCAGGCGCACACCTTGCGCTGTCATTCCTTGTTGATCTCCAAAGTTCCAAGAGAAAGTTGCCGAAACCGGGAGGTTTGGTAGCTGTATCGCCGTGGTTGTCCTTGAATCATACGCCGAGCACCAATACAGAGAGAGACGTGCTTTCTGCGCCCTTCCTCGAGGCTACGGCGAGACGTTTCCTTGGCCCTTCTTTCAAAGAAGAAGATAAGTTCTCCCCGACTCTGGAATTCTTGACGCCGCAGCCGGCTATTGATTGGGATGCCATTCTCCCTTCGTGGATATGGGTATCGGCGGGTACGAGTGAGGTTCTCTTTGACGATATCGTGAAGTGGGTGCAGATGTTGGAGGGGAGATTGGGGAGGCAGAGAGTGGAGTACGCATTCGCGCAAGGAGAGATTCATGCTTGGCAGTGGTTGGAGACGACGGATGAAGGGGCGAAGAGCAGGTTCTTGGAGAAGGATGGGAGGCCGAATGAGTTCCGTGGGGTTGAGCAGATCGGAAAGCTGATTGGGGGCAAGGCATACGCATCTGGTAAGAACGAGTGAGACGATTGTCTCAAGGTTCTCTTGTTCCGGAGTGTTTGGGTTTTGTATGGAGTCCTCACTTGTAACGCATCGGCTAGTAACATATTTCGACTGTAAGAGCCTCATTCTCACGTTCGACCATCCATGACGTAGGCAGTAGCGTATCATAAACTTTCTCATGCTTTCTTTTGAAAACCCATACAGATCAACTGGATTGCGAAATAGTAGTACGATCATTGGCTCACAATTAACCTCGCAGGAGAAGTCATCCAACCCAGCAGAATGCCAAGTGAATAATCAACCTACTTGCAGGAAAGGGAAACAGGAATTTCCATGTGAATAAGATTCCTCTGTCCACATACATGATTCTCATCGAGCCCACATGGACATCAAGACTTAGGCCTCGAGCCCATCGACAAGAAAATTCAGATCAGATACTGCGGTACAGTCTACGACCGCTCGCCAAGCATTGTCCGTGATTCAACGACGTGATCACGCATCAACCGGTGGTGCGAAGGCGGGATGTTCGTTCCTTTGCGAAGTCCTACAGAAGTCCCAGCGGTGGGAATTAGGGTGTGTGGAGCCATGAAAGAGGCGCGGGGAGCGCCCGGACGCCGCGATTACTTAGTAATGTTACCATCGTAGAGGTCTGATATCAAACTGTCGCAGCATGCACGTGCTCAGCCTTAAACTCTCGCAGTGTCACGAGGACTACTTACGAGCACTCACACTTCACACTTCGAAGTCTCTGACGTCAGCTTGCCGCTTTCTGGAGGTTCCCGCATGCAGGTGGGGTCGACTGAACATGGGTGAGAGAGCCACGCACCAGCAATGATCCGCTATTGCAACTTCGGAGCAGCAGGCATCCAGGACGCCCTTCCATTTGCTATTTCAAGATACGAATCCTCCATGGCTTTCTCGTACACTTTATCCCCTCTCCTCGCTCCTCATCTTCACAATCCCGTTTCTTGGAATACTTACCAAATGCCTCAGCTTACTTGGCTCGTGACAGGCTGCAGTTCCGGAATAGGAGAGAACTTCGTCCGCGCCATCATGGCACGTGGTGATCGAGTGATCGCCAAGCCTCGAAATGCCACTGAGCGCCTTCAATATGCCAAAGATGCCGGTGCCGCGGTCCTCGATCTCGACATCACTGCTCTCCAAGCAGAACTCGACGCAAAGGTTAAAGAGGTAATCGGTATCTACGGGACTTTGGACGTCCTAGTGAACAATGCTGGGTATATTGAGGCCAGCCTTGTCGAAGAAGCTAGGTCAGGTGGTCTAAGGATAGAAAAGTTTCTGCAAAGGATATCCGCTGACGTTGATCCCTTTTCAGCTATAATCGGCTTATTGCTCAGTTCAACACAAACCTTTTTGTTACCATGGCAGTCACACGATCTGGTCTGCCTCACTTTCGTGAGAGGAAAGCCGGTATAATCGCGTTCATAGGCTCCATTGGTGGTTGAGTGCCGAGGACTGAGTGGCGCCGTTGGAATTGCACTCTGAAAACGCATGGGATAAGGATTGAAAAGATCCTTTCCAGCTCTGAAGTTCTTACATGGTCTTACACATGTGCAGCAGAAACAAAGTCAACCATTGTCGAGACTGAAGACCAGCAGCGACAGGAGATACTAATTGGCTACGTGCAGGGCAGCTGACCAGTGAGTAAAGTACGTGTGTGTATGTGTATGTATGTGTGTGTGTGTAGTAGTAGAGTATACACAGAGTGCCTTCAAGTTTGTGGTATTGGCAACCAGATACGCCAGGGTCCGCCAAGCCACTAGAGAAAGCACTATCAAGCGCTACTACCGCCTAGGTACAGCGGGTATGAATTTATTTTTCAATAGTTCAGAAATTTGGTACAATTGCCTGGAGATTTTGATGCCGTTGGCCCCAAGGTAAAGATAGCTCCTCGAGCGAATCATTTGTTGAACGTTTCACAAGACTGTAGTCTTAGAAATGATCCAGCTCCTAGTATGGCTAGTACGGTGGAGTCCCGGACGCCCGAGTAAAGAGGTCACATAGAGCACAGCTGGCGATCAACTCCCCACGCCAGGAAACACCAAACTCGCCCAGCCATAGTCTCTTGACACGCGCCGAGGTTTTGCGCCTAACAGATATTGTCGGGCTGAAGTCCCCACCAGTCTCGTCTTTTGAGGTCTTGGCGTCGGCACATTTCAGAGCTGTCGGAACAACCGTTTCCGATGCGCATGGTCTATCATCGCCGACATTATCTCCTATTGACAATTCAAGACGAAGCCTAGGCCTGTGGATGATCACTACGGTTCTTCCTTCTCCCCATAGCATTTCTCAAAATTAGAGCCATGTCCTCCTCATCAAGCACCTCTTCACACTCCCCCTCATTTCCCTTCCAATCCGCTCAAGCACGTCAAGAACCCTCTGTCGAAGACAAACTTTCTTCCCCTCCTCAGTTATCAAACTGCGAGCCCACCGCTACAAGCGTATCTTCATCCACAAGCTCAAGTCGCAGCACCTGTTCACCAGATGCACACCCCGAAGCACCTTGCCCTACACAAGCGCCGTATCCGGTGTCAAGTTCTGAGAACAATATCCCTTCGCCGGCAGTAAAACAGGAGAATCGCGGTGTCCCACCTTCGACCTATCTTAGCCGCATCGCCCCGGAGCGTGATGTCGCTGATTCTCTCGATACACTGACAGCCCGCGACCTAAGTATCCATCTCTCTAATGCTTTTGCTCTCAAGCGGCGTGCTCGTTCCAAAATTACCTCTTCTGGGTCTACTTCAAGGCGTCCTGCTACTAAGGGTGTCGTGAGACAGGGTAGTAGCAAGGATGCTAAAGTCCACGACGCTACTACAGATGACAATGAGGACGCATCTGACAACAATATCACGTATGAGCAAATAGGAGATCCTGGTTGGCGTCCGCCAAAGGTATGGACAGCATGGCCGGTGCGTGCGGAGGAAGTGCCGCGAGAGGAGAGGGAGTGGGAGGAAGATGGGCCTTTCGCCGCACTAAGGGATAGTGGAGAGGAAAGCTCAAGTGGTACTTTGGCAGAGCTTGTGGCGGGGCACGTTTTGAAGGCTGCTAAGGAACGATTGAGAGAGAAAGGGTTGGTGGATAGGGAGCAGCATGCCTCCTCGGCTAGGAGAGAAAGTGGGGAAAGAAGCTCCTCAGCATCCTCGGATGGCCTCCACGAAGAAGATACAGCTGGGGGCGAAGACTCTCCCTTTTTGGCTGCTGAGATCCTGGCAGATGATGACCACGCAGCTTCTATTCTTCGACCCTCGATCCAACATATCCTCACCAACCTCGACAAGCTGCTCGGCAATCTGCACCACGCTCGAGCATCCTACACAACACCCAAGCCTGGAAAACACACTCGTGGCTTCGACGGCGCAACAAGCGAGCTCACTGAGAGCAACGCCGACATCTCAGCCGCCTCAAGCAATCGCAAGCGTCGACGACCTCGTACGGGATCGACAAAGAATCTTCAAACCCCAAATCAGGACGTCGAAGACTTAACGAGCAGCGACGGCAACACTACGAATAACCCCCGCAATCGCAAAAGACAGCGAACGGGCT
>JAABUL010005222.1_pt1 | contig 16435 bp, 14 predicted proteins | sample 5559151 | NCBI WGS metagenome assembly JAABUL01 (sample SAMN10711876, study PRJNA513368) | rock metagenome | isolation source: Antarctica rocks | place: Antarctica: Victoria Land, Pudding Butte sud | reverse complement strand
TCTGAAAGTTCTCCCAATACTTAGGATGTATATTACCCATGTGACCTCGAAGATGGGTGTTGGAAAAACACTGGGAAGGCCTCCATTGCCTTTTCCCATCCCTTCACATATGACTCTTCGAATATAGGATTCCGCTTCGTTATCCCATGTAGAGCATTGCATTAGATAGGCCGCTGTTGATGCAGGAGAAGCCATCATACTCCCAAATGTCTTATGACGGGTAAGTCGGTCAAAGTCGATCCGACCAATGAAAGCCTCCAGGGAATGAGCCGACGTTTTTGGTGAGCTATACAGTACCTCGGGGTCAAATTTTGCCAGCTTCGTCGCATTCAACCTATCCAATGACCGTCTTCCAGGAAAGTCAAATCTTAGCCCCTCACTATCTAGCATTGACAGAAGAGCAGGAACCAGAATTTCAAAACCGACATGCATGCTTGCGTCGACATCCCAATCGCGCAGGCTTTCTTGGATATAGCGCTTTGCCTTTACTATGCGATTTTCAAGACTGGGTACATTCGCCTGGTCCATCATCTTCAAAGCATTGGTGTGTTTCTTCATGGCCAGTAATGCTGCCAATGTATTTAACAGCCCATCATCTCGAGAAGCGTAGGACTTCCACCCACCGTCGGGCAGTTGGTTATCCAGGAGAAAACGAAAGGACTCGGGAAAGAGCCATCGATTCTGCCCTTGATGGATTTTAGATACCATAGAGACCCACGCAGTATCATAGAATGCAACGGTTGCTGATCCCAAGTTACGGTTCTCGCTTCCAACCACCAGCCGTCGAACCAGCGCCTGGGCTTGGTAGTCCAGTCTCGAGAGATCCATGCTACTGAACACTATCGTTGTTAAGGAGAACCAGTATCTGCATCTAGCATGACAAGCAGCGGAGCGATGCTTTTTTCAGAAATTCCAATGTCTCAAGGGCTGGGTTTGACGGCCGTAGGTTCATCTTGAGAACCAGCGAAATTATGGTACCATTACAGACGTGCCATGATTTGTATTTGGTTGCTGTACCTGGTCCTCCTGTGTCCGAATCCAGCCAAACTTTTGGCCCAAAAGGCTGACGTCGAGTGCCAGCCTCAGAACAAAGCGTTAAGCATCCGAGAATGATTTGGCTACTGTTCATAGTGCAGCATAGATCGAGAGGCACAGCTGACCTGAATAAGACCCTAAGCCGATCCCGAGGTTGCGGTTCGGCCTGCGGACCATGATCTGACGTGGATCACGGAGATTGGGTTTCATACGATCGAGGATCGAGACACACAGACGCCAGGCCTCTCGCCGATGAACAACTTGTATGTGGTACTCACACGCCAGCGTTGCCTTGCAATGTCCATCGGCGATCTGGACTGTCCTTGGCTGTGGCAGCCTTTAGAATACGCGAGGACGGCAGGCGGGTTTCCGCGCACACGGGGTTTCCGCGCACGCTAACTATGGCTAATTATCTTAGTACCCTTTTCAGCACGCTAAACCCGATACTATCTGTAATTAACCTTCTCAGGTTAGAGTGCGCGGAAACCGTGTGTGCGCGGAAACCCCGTGCATACGAGGAGTGCATGATCAACTGCAACGTAAGGTAGTGTATAGGAGGAGGATGCAACAGAACGGTGTGGCACAGATGTTGGCCAACGATGATCACTTCTGCTAAGGAAACGAAATGGACTAATCGATAGAGTACACAGTACATCTGTAGCGCATCCGAGTGGCAGCCATTGAGCAAATAATACTTAACGGTAATATTTGTTTTTAAAACACTGCCGGCTGTACGTGCGAAAACCGAAAACCGACATGCTTCTTCGAGACACATGCGGCAGTCTTGGCAGACCCTAACAAGAGCTGTTCAATGCGCGGCCTACATAGCGGAGGGTATCTGTGTACTAGTTCAACTATCTTGTGCTTATTGGATTCAAAACGACTTCGCAATCGGCGATCGTAGCATGATCTAGGCAGCAAGAACACCCTTGAGTCTCCAGTCTTTCCAGCCCCGGGATCTGATTTGTCCATAATCATACTTTGCGAATTGGTGGCATAGGTTTGGTGATCATTTACAGTTGAGTTACGCGTGCTACCTGTCATGATCAACAAGGATCCATGTGTCCACTGATACGCTCAGAAGCCTATTTTCTCCTAGACCAAGGCTGCAGAGCGTTCTTGTCGTGACTGGTCCTTTTGATCCGCCATGAAGTAGAAACAGCGGGGTTGTTCGAGGACATTTTATTCTCCTTTCAGTCAAGACTGTTCCGTGTTCGTTCTGTCAGCTACGGCAACTTATTGCACAGTTGGATCTCTTGAAGAAATCTTTGCAGCAATGTCCTCCTACATGGAGCATAACTCATCTCTATGGGGCTTTGGAATCCTAGCACTTTGTTTATATGGGTGTATGCTCCTTGTGAGCCTGTTTTATGTTCCAAAGATTCCCGTTGTGGGGGTGCGGTCCAAGCTTGAAGCTGGACTTGTGTCAAATTTCAGGTTCTACAGGAATGCTGAAGCCATTCTGGTTGAAGGCTACACCAAGGTAGGAGATTAATGACAAGTGTAAGGTTAGAACTCATAGTTGCCGCAGTTTAAAGGCAAGATCTTTCAATTCAAGAGACTTGACGCAGATATGCTGGTTCTACCACCTAAATACGTCAATGAGATGCGCGTGTTACCCTCAACGATCGCGAGTCCAACAGTCGCCCATGCCCATAATCTGATGGGCGGTCATACCAACATGAACATTATTCTGCGGAACAATCTTCATTTTCGAACATTACAGCTGAAGCTAACGCCGAACTTGAACATCTTGACTGATCCCATGAAAGATGAGCTCAATTACGCAATAAAAAAGGAGCTACCCGACTGTCAAGGTATGTGGCACTGATATCTAGCTTTTGTATCACAAACAAGTCGATAATACATTATAGACGATTGGGTAATTATCAAGCCATATCATTCAATACTTAAGCTTGTTGCAAGAATAAGTGCGAGGGTTTTCCTAGGGTATCCTCTCTGTCGTAATGCGCAATGGCTTGAAATATCGACAGAGTTCACTGAGAATGGTGTGTCAGATTTCTCCTGGCAAAACTTGCATTTACTTTTGCTAACAGCCGAATTCAGTCTTTGTTTCCTTGGTTGTACTCAAATTGTTTCCGCCGTGGACGCACCACTTTCTCAGTTGGTTACTTCCCACGACTTGGAAAGGACATCGCTATATCAAAGATGCAAAGAAGCTCCTAATTCCCGAGATCCTCCGCCGAAGGGCTACAACCGTGGAGAAGGCGTCTGCTGACGGTAACAACCTAATGTCCTGGATGATGGAGATCGCGAGTGAGGATGAAGGTGACCCAGCGTCACTCGCCCATTTGGAGGTAGTAATGTCTCTTGCGTCTATACACACGTCGCAGATGAATGCTGTGCACTGTCTATATGATTTGATAGCCAGACCGGATTACGTCGAACCTATTCGAGAAGAGATACGAAAAGTGATGAAAGAGGATGGTGGATGGATTCAATGGCAGAAATCCTCCTTCACGAAATTACGAAAATTAGACTCGTTCATGCGAGAGTCTCAGCGGTGGAATCCACCTACCCTACTTTCCATGCATAGGGTCATGATGCAGAACTATCAGCTCTCCGACGGCACTATGCTGTCCAAAGGTGCTCATGTCAGCATGGCTGTAAACGCTATACAGAACGATCCAGACGTTACCCCCAACCCTGAGGTATTTGACGGGCTTCGCTACTATAAGCTGCGCCAGCAAGATGGTGAGGGCCACTTGCATCAATTCTCAACTACGCAGGAGAAGATATTAAATTTTGGGCACGGTGCGAATTCGTGTCCTGGCCGCTTCTTCGCCAGCTTGGAGATCAAAATTATACTCGTTAGACTGATTATGGATTATGATTGGAAGCTGCCGGAGGGACAAGGTAGGCCGGCGAACCTGAGCGCCCACGAATTCGTTTTCCCGAATCCTGACGCTAAAATCTATGTTCGAGAGCGTAAGGAATCAATGTTATGGTAGATTCCAAGATCTAAGCTATAATGGAGAGATAATTGTCGGGATACGAATGATGGATGTGTAAGCATTGTGAGAGCATCTATTCGCTGTTGAGCCGTTGAACACTGTAAAATTTTATCAGTTAGCCTAGTGGATGTATGAATGCAGATAACTCCGAAGGCGGTATCTACCCGAGAAATTAAACCCCTTCTCTTGACCTGATCACTTTAACACGTTCTCTCACGCCTCGTTGCTTGAGACACCGACTCATTCTCGCTTTCACAACTTGTGCAATTGATAGGACCATCTACATATACTTCTTGCCCACTGACCGTTTGTTACGTGGAAGATTTCAGCCTTTCGTCGTTTCCTCTCAATTCTTCTGCGAAAGAGCACCTATAGCGGGCCTAGAATCTTGTATGAGCTATGGAATCTACAAAGGTTCTTATAGTTCTTTTCCTAGGCTATGTTATCGTAAGTCATCTGTCCAGCCTTTGCTGCATCTACGATGCGTATTGACTCGTTCTAGTACTGGGTCAGCCGTATCGTTTACAACCTGCGCTTCCACCCATTGGCCAAACACAAGGGTCCACTACTGTGGAGGGCGTTTCGGTTCCCCTTCATCAGCTCGATGGTAAGCGGGGACTTGCCACACCGCGTCAAGAGCATCCATGAAGACTACGGCGAAGTCGTACGAGTCGGGCCTAACGAGCTATCTTTCACAGACCCGACAGCGTGGAAGGATATCTATACCAAGGGATTTGTACGGCCCTACGAATACAAAGACAAGCCACCTGGAAAGGATGCTGAAAACCTTATCTCTGCTAGCGAGCCCGATCACAACCGTTTCCGAAAAGTGCTTGCTCCTGCGTTCTCGTCAACGACTGAGCAAGAAGCTGTCGTTAAAGCTTCCATCGATCTACTCGTTCGCAAGCTCCAGCAAAAAATCGATGATACTTCTGAGGAGCCTACCGTTGTAGATATATTGAAATGGTTTAACTATACTACATTTGATATCATTGGAGGTCTTCTGTGGGGATCCTCGTTTGGCTGCCTTGACGAGGTGCGATATCATCCATGGATTCAAGTCCTAGCACAATTGAAGATTGCCTTAATCGTAGGAGCCACCAAATTCTACCCTCCCTTGGACTCTATCCTTATGATGATTACACCTAAGTCTGCCATGGCTGACTTAATGGATATCTGGAAAACGACCGAAGAGAAAATCGCGCAACGCCTGGAGATAGGTACAATGCACAAGGACATGATATCACATATGGTTCCAAAAACAAAAACATCGCCAGACCATCAGATGTCTCTTCCGGAAGTGGAGATCAACTCATTGTTGATTGTTGTCGCCGGAAGCGAGTCGGTCACCACTGCGCTTACCGGAATCACCAACTATCTCTTGCGTGACCCCAGTAAACTTTCAGCTCTTGTGGACGAGGTCCGGTTAACATTTAAAAGTGAAGACGAAATTACTGGAGCGTCTGGCAGCCGATTACCATATCTGAACGCTGTGATTCACGAAGGTTTGCGCTTATGTCCTACTATTCCAGATGGGATGAGACGTCAGGTGCCGAAAGGGGGTGCGACCGTAGCAGGTCATTTCTTACCAGAGGGTATAGTGGTGTCCATTCCTCAATGGTCGACCTATCAATCAGCAAGCAACTTTTCATCGCCTACAGTGTTCGCACCCGAGCGCTGGCTTGAACGGTCTCCTGAGTCTACCTACATGATCGATCGGAAAGGCGCGTTCCAACCCTTCTCTCTTGGTCCCCATAACTGCCCTGGCAGAAGCCTCGCTTACTTAGAGATGCGTCTTATCCTGGCAAGGATCATTTGGAATTTCAACATGAAGCCAGTGAACGGGTCGGATTTACCAACATGGGGCAAGCAAAAGATCTACTGGTTTTGGGATAAACAGCCAACTTGTGTAAGATTGAGCAGTGCGCGGTAGACGTACCTGATAATTCGCTGTCGTGTATGTTGAGCACTAGGGGCCGACACGTCCCGTCGAGCTTTCCTGATACTGTTGCAGGTGTAAGACAGAAAGTGAAAATTAATGTGAGTAAATTACCCCGTAAACAAAAACTGGTTTCGAAATACAAAATCAAGCTGAAAATTTCAAGGAAATCTAATGCTGATCATGTCGAATGAGACCCCAGGCGGGTCTCTCATGGTTTCTTCCCGAGTATTGGCATTGACTGACGCTTTCCGCTCCCGAACACAGTTTCAGGCAACTCTGGGCCTGGGCTTATGGAACACATCTTTGCTGCGCCTATACAATGCCGGCATCTGTTCAGCTTGATGAAGTTGCAGTGGGGCACATTTGCTTCAATAATTGGCTGAGCGGTCTTCCTAAGCTTTCTTCCGTATTTGCAACTGGGGGGGTAATCGCTTCCAATTTCAGAACAATCATGTAATTTATGCGCCCTGATAGTACCTGCAGAAGCCACTTTGAACACAGTCTTTCAATACTTACTATCCTTGAATGCAATCTTGTCTGCCCTGTTTTACCTTGAAGCCTAGTGTCGATCTCATTCCGGTTCAATAGAGATGCCTCGCTTTTGAGATAACTCAACTAAAACTGAGATTTGTTTCCAGTAGTAAACGATGCGCGATCGTTAAGTCCTAACACCCCCACACAAACTAGAAATAGACACGTGTACCAATCAACGCGTGATCTCACCCGCATGTGTTTGGATGAAAGACTTGCAGGTTGCTTACACACGCGCACCTTATCTCAATATCAGAAGTTCTGTTTAACCACCTTGATTGATGTGATTCGCAGCGTATATGCTTTCCTGAGTAGGCAACCACAAAAGCTGCACACCTGATGCCTCGGACCACTAGCATTTCCATCTGGGGTCTGGCACACCGCAAATGTAATGGATCAAGTGGGCCAGTGAGAGATGTGCAAATAGCGGACATGCAGCTGATGTGGTGAGGGTGTCTCGGATCCTTGTCAAAACGCCACCTTCCAGCCTAGTGGGCGCTTACAGGACTGATTAGAGGAGCCAAGCGTGCCAAGATACCTTGCGGAGTGAAAATAACGGCGCGGCGTCTAGACGGGCTGGGTAAAGTAGATAAGCACGATAAGCTACGGAGCGGAAGCCGCGGACCTGAGGTATTACTTGGTAATTTATACATTAAAATACGTATGGCCGACAATCGATGAATCAACGAATTCTACCAGGATGCATGGATGGCACAAAATGGGGCGACTGTGAACACGTCATGACGTGGACTTGTGAGATGCCTGAAGGCTCAGACTCGTGATCCTGGGGCTCTGAGGGAATATCCTACCTTACGGACGCAGTCCGCCCAAAGTCAGCTTGACTTCAACCAGAGAGTAAGGCTTGCCAACCAAAAGCAATATATCACAGCCATCGTCCAATCCTATCAGTTCTTTCACAATGAAGCCAATCATACTGTTCTGGAGAAGTCGGTGCTTCACTGCTGCCCTCCACGTGTACGAATGACTGACTTTAGTCTTTAGACCAAGTTCCTAATCCATCTAAAGTCCTTGTCATCCTGGAAGAGCTTGGTCTTCCCTACCGATCTAAGTGGATGGAGCTCGAAGGACTCAAGAAAGAGCCTTTTGAGTCCGTCAACCCAAATGGCAGACTTCCAGGTAGCGCTCCAAGCTCGAACCATTGTATGTACTCCTAGCACTAATTGCGGTCATGGCAATCACAGCAATCATCGACCCCAATACGGACATAACCCTCTTTGAGTCTGGCGCCATCGTATCCTACCTCATCTCGACCTACGATAAAACCGAATCTATCACCTATACCTCGTTTCCTGAAACTTTCCATCTTCAGCAGTGGTCGTACTTTCAAGCTTCAGGTCAAGGACCGTACTTTGGCCAGGCAGCCTGGTATGTCCCTCTTGCCTGTACCATGCAAGAGCAATTTCACTGATGATATTTTCCAATCAACAGGTTTAACCTATACCACCCTGAGCCCCTTCCATCCGCTCGCGACCGCTATAATAACGAGATAAAACGCGTTGCAGGCGTTCTCGACACTCACTTGGCCAATCGCTCTTGGTTGGTAGGTGAGAAGTGCACGTATGCCGACCTTAGCTTTGTGATGTGGAATGCCCAGATCCCGTTCATCCTCAAAGATGCAAAAGATGGCTGGGACGCAGCCAAATATCCGCACTTCACACGTTGGCAGGAGGCAATGATGGTGAGGGACAGCCTAAAATATGTTATGAGCGTATTGATGGAGAAGGAAGTCAAGAGTGAAGGCAGAGCCTAATGAAATTTGGAGGCGAAGCTCAATACATGTCAATCAAACCTATCAGCTCCTGAGTCGTTCAGTATGATGGCTGACATTCATGTTGGACACTTCATGTCCACAATTCCTTAAAATCAGCTAAAATATACTGAGCCACTTATTCTATGTAATTCATGCTCCTTCTCTCCACTACTGATAACCCACTCCGTCCACCCTAATCTGATCTGATTTTTTCTACGGCTGTGGAGCTTTTACCGGTTTGTCTTTGATCAAAGCATAAACCGGGAGAGTCAATCTGGCAACAACATTCCATTACTGGGAGTCGATGGTTGATAGGTTTATTTGCCAAAGTAGGGAGAGGCTTCTCGTCTGATTTCCTGCACTGCTAGACGATAGTATTTGCAATATTCTACACTTTAGTGTTAAGGACCAGATACTACAGCTGCTTAAGGACAATTTTAAGAGCAGGTTGTCATCGTTGCATCGAATCCTTTTACTGACAGAAAATCTTTAAATGATATCATAGGAAAGCACTTTCTTGACAACGGAAGAGCAATAACACGCTAGACACTTCTAAGATAAAACCTGACTTCCGGGGACTCTAACACGAGAAACGTCCCGAATCAACCTTTACAAAGCCACCTTAGAGCACCACCACGTCTTTTGGCTCAGCAAGCTTCACTATCGCCGGTGCCAAATCCTCTCGTCACCGCAATCTTCATTGGTGTGACTCCCTCGTGCGTTGTTTCCAGATGCTCTGAATTCGTCTGGAGACCCCCTTCGATATCAACGCTATGGTTACCAGTATCGCCAACATCACTCCTTTCCAGCTTCTGCCAGTATCCATTTCGTTTGCGGTCCATCACCAAGCCACTGTCGCTACCCATGCCAAGAAGACTTTGCGCCGCGTAGGCATATGCAGATTTCTGATGATAGGAAGCGGAAAGCACAACACCATCATATCGAAGACAATGCTCATACCTGCAACAGCTAGGGCGAATGCGTTGTAATTGTAACGGAGCTTGGTTGCCTTTGGGTTCCATGCTCCTGATATGGGTTCTGCAGCAAATACTTGGGTCTGTGTGTAAACCAGTGTCAGCCTCACTGCTTAAGCGGTCGCTCACGCGGCCCATGTCGTTGTACTAACAATTACGGTGGAGATGGCCCATCCGATGAGCACAGCAACCATTACATTGACACACCAACGAAAGGTTTTGGTGATAAATATCCGGCGATAGAATAGTAGAATGGATATTTTGATGGTGGCAAGGCAGATTCCCAGAGGAAAACCCTCAATCCAAAGACACTGGATATCTGTTGGTCATTATGTTGCATAGCACCGGGGACTATGGAGAGTACTGACTCGTAGAAAGAGCTCAGCTGCTGCGAGGGGACTGAGACTGGTCCTGGTTTTGTCGACACCTCCAACACCTGCTGTAACGAGGGTATTAATCGTATAGACCCAACTCAAGAACTAATGCAATTCAGCTCTAGACTTTTTTCCAGGACCGACTCGATCTTTGTTCTCTTACCAAACTAATCAATATAGTCCAATCATCCCACAGAAATTTCAAAGACTTTATCCTGCGAGCATAAAAGCGTAGGATAACAGATACTGTGGCTAAAACTACAAAGACAATAGAGGTCACAACGAGAGAGGTTGATATGAGTGAAAAGGACTGCATAGGTGGCGATGGCGAAGCCATGATGGAAGGGTTCAAAGATTTGATAGAACCTCAGGGTATTCAGAAGACGATCTTGGAATTTATGACTTATACATGCAAGCCAGATATGGTCTCAAACATAGTTTCTATTCAACACCCACACCCAACGCTCTCGAACCTGGAGCCGCAATACATCTTTCACAACGCCAAACACTATTAAAAGGCTCGATAGTTAGTGAATATGGGTCCGGCAGTGCCTGTGCCATCTTTCCAACCCGTTGTCGTACGGCTAAAAGGAAAATTGTCGCAAACCCCAGAAGCATGCGGGCTGTGCCATATGCTCACCGGCGCAGCGGACACATCGGAACGTTCACTAACAGGGTTGGGATGTTAGAAAGGAGTAGACAGGGGCGCTCGAAAGTGAATGGTGCGCATGGTTCTAGACCTGGGGCATCGCTGTGTTCCGATTGAATATGGTGGTGTACATCATACTGTTGCAATATTCCGAATCAACGTGTTAGTGTAGGAGCGTCAGCCTCGCTATAGCTAAAAGAGGGCATTTGGTTGCTTGCCTTCCTCAAACAAGGCAACAGGGAAATCCTGGGTCATCGAAGTGTTCCGATCCGCGGTTTCGTGCTTGATTCATGAACAGTGCTCCACACACACCTGGAATCGCATGAGACGCAATTGCAAGCACTTAGATTCTTGAAAACCCTGCGTATACATTAAGAAGGACAAGCACAGGGACTCTAATACCCCCCACATGCACGCGCTCTGCGACGTATGGGGATGCATGTGTAGCGTGTAAACGCACACCCTGGAGTCTGAGGTGGAGCACATTATCATTTGGAGTAGAGGTACCTTAGATAAGCCAGTGGTAGCGTACGGCGCCGAGAGATGTGCGGCGTTAAAAATATCTTAGGCTTAAGATATGCAAGTAAGTCATATGATAGAGTAGGCCAGATCATCCCGGTAAAAGCTGGCAGGTTACCACTTTACTACGCAGTAAGAAATTCCCTGAGCATGCCCCCACTGGAGCTATTTCCATACAATGCTTTGATTTTGCGACTGAGCTCACCTTCTGCAGTCCGAAAGTCCGTTGTTTTATGCGTTTACTTTCTCATACTTTCATCATACCAATTGCAAACGAGACGTTACTCCTGAGGTTGCCCCCTTGGTATACGGCTTTAAGACATGCTTTCTGCTCTGGTTGTCATCGTTGCTATAGCCTTTTCTTCGTTTTGCTCTTACCTTAAATCTCGGTCATTATTCCACAACATTGCTGAAGCTAAATCGTCTGGATTTCCGTATCTCGTTATACCATTCTCTCCTTTTGCGCTTCCGTGGACCCTCGCACAGCCACTGCTTGCGCCATTATTGAATAGTCTGCCATCAAGCTGGACACAACCATGGCTTTCGTACTTCCCCTGCAGGCTTTCAATCCGACGTGTACACTGACATACCTGTTTTAGATTCCTTCAATTCAATCGCAGTTGGCACTATGGCTACAAGCCTTTCAAAGAATTCGGGGCGGACACCATTATGATTGTAACCCCTAGCGGCAACATCCTTATTACCTGCGACCCAGAAGCTGCCGGGCAACTCTTTCGGAACAAAAGTCTTGGGAAACCAGCCGAGCTGATGGGTATACTGAATATTTTCGGTCCTACAATTACCGGTACCGATGGTCAAGAGGCACGTCTCTATAGGAAAATCACATCGCCTTTTTTCAATGAAGAAACGATGTATCGCGTGTGGGAAAAGTCTGTCAGCAGTGCTGAGGCACTTTTGCATGTAATACAAGGGTACAATGAAGAACTGAGGCCGGTCTTAGCAAGAATGACGTTACACCTTCTGAATGCTGTATGCTTTGGATGTGAGCAGGATTGTCTAGATGAGCTTCAACTTCGAGGACATATTCCTTCAGGCTGCAAGCTTAGCTGTAGTGAAGCCATGGCCGCAATGTTGGAACATCTTCCAACAGTCTTCTTCACACCATCTATAGTGTTAAGTACATGTTTCAACGTTATACACTGATATCAATGTACTAACTTTTGCAAGATAACTCGCCTTTGTCGGTTCACAGATCGGCCCACCACGCGTACAACGAACTTCAGAAACACATGAAGCAACTAAGAGATTCAAAGAAGAGCAGTGTAAAAAGCAGGAGTTCTGCGCCGGATTCGAGCCTCTTGCGTAAGTCTCAGAAATCCTTTCGTGTGAGTAGGAGCGTTCACTAGGATAATAACTCACACTCATGGCTTCAAGACTTGATCATTCGAGCCAGCGAGGATCTGGTTCAGCCTCGTGCTGTGTTGGGAAACATATTCATCTTCATGTTTGCTGGCCACGAAGCTAATGCAAATACCCTCAACTTCATCTTTTTATTGCTGGCCTGCCATCCACGTATCCAAGCCTCAGTTCAAGCTGACATAGACCTCATTCTTGGCTTTCTACCTCCGAGTCAGTGGTCTTATGAAACCCATTACCCATTTCTCTCTACTAGCCACGTGGGCGCCGTCATCAATGAGACTTCTCGTCTCTTCACTGTACTACCGTTCATTCCTAAATCAGTTCCAGCAACTCCCCAAATCCTCACTCTGGAAAACAGAACCCACATTATCCCTGCCAAAACACTTATTCTCATCAACACCAGCGCCATCCACCGCCATGTAAAAGTTTGGCCCCAATCTTCGTACGAGGCACCTCTCACTGCAGTCAACGCTCCTCATCCCGTTGCTTCGTTTAATCCAGGGTATTGGCTCCGCCCAGCTGCTGTTGTGGTGGAAGAAAAGGCATCAAAAGACTTCCTGCGCCCTCGACCTGGCACGTTCATGCCATTCTCTGATGGTAGCCGTGGCTGCCTCGGGAAGCGTTTTGCGCTTGTCGAACTGGTGGCCGTTGTCGCGCGCATTTTCAGCGAGTACAGTGTCGAATTAGCAGTCGAATGCAGCGAAGACGCATCGGAACAAGAACAGAGGGACAAATGGGGGAAGGCAAGGGAAAAGGCAGAATACGAGATGTCGGCAGGAGTGGCTTTCAAATTGAGCTTGCGCATGACCGGCAATGTGCCTGTTCGATTTGTCAAGAGAAACAAGCCCAAGCCTACTTGAGTGTCGTAATGAGAAGTTACTTATAAACACTCATGTAGGCATTTTTACAGCAACGTTTAGAGTACGTCGTAACCCAGTTAGCTGCCATATCATGTCCAAATCTTGTTTATTGGAAGTTACTAGGGATGAGTAGCTCAATTATGTAATACAAACTTTCGCAGTTAAATCGGTAGCATCATACATTCTTAGAACCTTTTAACTTGAATCACAAGCACATTGTACGCCATGGCAGATGACTCGACCTCGGAGCATAATTACATCTTTGATAGAGACAACAAGGCCTCAGTCCGGTACGGTTGTGCCCTGTCGTTCGATATTCAGACTGACTTTCTGTTGTCTATGAAGCTTGAATTACAACCACTGGCTCATTACACGACTTAGTGGCTATCTCCTTCACCCCAAAGTTGATGTCAAAAGTCCTGACTTATGTGTCGCCGACGTTGGAGCTGGAACGGGGTAATTATCTTCATATATTTTCCTCTCACACCCACATCATCTACTCAAGAATGTCTAGAAGCCTTGCTTCTCGAATGAATGCTGATTATCATGCTGATTAAGAATATGGCTGATCGAACTTTCCCACGTTGTTCCTTCATCCGCCACCCTCGACGGCTTCGATATTTCGTCAGCACAGTATCCGCCACGTGCATGGCTACCGGGAAACATTAATCTTTTTACACACGATGTATTTGCATCTTTCCCTCATGAATTTCTAGGAAAGTACGACATAGTGAACATGCGGTTTCTAATCACGATTTTGGATGGGGATAATTTGAAGACGCTTATCAAGAACTTGATGGCTTTACTGAGTGAGTTATTTGCTATATGCACCTTCGGTTGAATTTCTTCCCATAATTCAGGGCTATCACAAACAAACGCAAGCATGACACGAGTCCCAAACGAATCCGTGAAACATATTAGGTTGCAACACACTGACGGACTCGCAACCTTTAGAGCCAGGTGGGGTTTTACAATGGCTCGACCTTGATCCGCTTTCTGTTCGTGTTCAGGCAATCGATTCATTGTCGTCGAAAACAGCGACAGAGAGTGTCGCCGCCTTGATGCGGCACTCAACATCAGAAGCCAAATATGAGTATGCAAAATCATTCAGTGTAATAGCCGCACTGTATGCTGCTGACTACCCTACCAGAGACTGGATTCCCTTCCTTGTCCCCATGGTTACCTCGCAGGGTCTTGAGGTGCTGATGCATCAGAAAATTCTTTTGCAAGACTGCTATCGAACGTTGTGGAACCAAAGTCATACAATAGGTTACGAAGAGTTTTGGGCAAGAAAGATGAAAAGCGCAGAGCAAAGAATGGCGATTCTGCAGGAAAGTAACGAGACTATGAAAAAGCTAAAAGAAGAGATGAAAGAGGGAGTTTATATAAATAATGAGTGGCTTTGCATTGTAGCGAAAAAAGTCTAAATTTTATTTTACTGATAGTCTTTTCTTATCTTTTTACAAGTGGAAGACCATCTTCGCAGAAAATAATAAAGATCTTTATAAATAATTCATGTAAATAGCGAATGTGTTAAAACTGTTACGTGCGTGTGCTGCGTGCTTGTAACGACATACATAGCGGAATAACGTCTTAGTCTCTCGACTAAGGATTGTGTCTTTTGCCTGGTGCAGCGAGCGTGAGCGCAGTACTATTCCCTGGCTTCAATAGCACGTTTATGACAAAAACTGTTTATTACCTTATTATACTTAATTAAATTAGCTCTGTACTATATATTTTAAAATTTGGGTGTCTTCATCTTCGACAAACTTATCAAGTCCGTCAATGAAGAAAATAGAGCTAATGGGTGTTGGCTTATACGTGAGGAACCGCTGCGAGGTGGAAAATAGCCGCTCTTCAGTCCATGTATGTATCTGAATAGAATCGAGGGATTCGAAAGGTAATTTCTACTGAGCTCGACTGTCGTTGCATCATGATGAACATCAGATTCTGCCGTGGCGATCTGAAACAGCAGTGACAGCAATAAGCCCCGTAAGCTCTTTTGTAAAGCCGTACCGGCATTTCAGAAAAAATAGGAAGCGGCCACAAGATCAGAATCTCTCGTCCAATTGGTAAAGAGTCTCTTGTGTTCGAATACCTGTCCGAAATACGCTGCTAATGTATTTCATGAGCGTCGATTTCCCTGAGCTAGGTTTGCCGGTTAGCCAGTAAATATCTTTACCATGCTCAAGCCAGTCATCAAAATTCGACCATGGCTGGCGCAACGTTGCGCTACTATCTTCAGCTACTAACCCTCCTTGTCTGTCGTCTACTTCATATTCATTACCGTCCTTTTTGTGATGCAATTTTGTATCGCTCTTGTCGAATCCTTCCCGATTGAGAGAATGAAATATTCAGCGGCTGTTGAATATAGGGGAGTTGGTAAGTAACCTTCGCTTCATAGGGCTGGTAGGGCTGGGGCCCGCTAGTACTGTAGAGTTTTCACCTTCCGAAACCTTCTAGATAGCCTTCTAACAGCAACAACCAAAATATCAATATGCCCCCATATGACCTCGTATTCCAACAGCGATATGTTCCTTTGTGTGCTCTAGAGACTTCTTCCTGTCGCGAAAACATTTCGAAGAAGGAAAGACTTTGTTCGAACTGCTGCTGAGCTTTAAGATCGTGTTTGATCTGCGTGTAATGATTGAATCGGCGATCAATGTGATCACGCAAAGCCTGACCGTGGTCGACAAATAGTTGCGCTACTGTGTTACGACCTTGGCTCACTGCGATGACAAGATCTCTAACACCTTGATCAAGACTCTGGAAGTCTTTGGTCTGCTTAATTGAGTGGGCATTGAGGCCCACTAGAATACGGGTATCGAGAACTAGCTGATAGAGTATCTATCGAGCTTAGTCTGAACATCCTTCACGAAAATCCTTTTTCGCATGGCTCGGACGCTCTTGCTGATAACCTGCCGAAGGCCCCCTCCCGGGTCAAGCTGCAGTTTCTCAAGCTCAGCCAGCAGCTCCGCGGCTGTTCTCGAACACTGCACTGATATTTCCATAATATCTTCAGATTCTTGTGATACATGTCTCGGCGTTTGGTCTACAGATACGTTGAGTCGATCGGTTGTATCAGCTATGGGTCTAAGTTAGCCGTACTTTGCAGTGGATGCTGAAAGTGTGAATATCGAGATACTTGCCTAGGTACTTGGCAATCTCTCCCGTGCTTCTATGCTCGGCAAGAGAGCCATCCTTATACAATTCTTGACACTTCGCAAGTGCTTGAAAGCTGAAGTCGACCACCTGCAGGACCCCAGCTGCAAGACTGAAAGCCGTGACAGGATCCATTACAGCATATAGCTAATACTATACGGAACTTTGACGAATTTTATATATCTACATGCCCGTGCCAACATTGATTCGAAGTGCGTGTCGAGAGAACATCTCTGGGCGGCACCAGGCAAGAATTATCTGCA
>JAABUL010005221.1_pt1 | contig 16443 bp, 7 predicted proteins | sample 5559151 | NCBI WGS metagenome assembly JAABUL01 (sample SAMN10711876, study PRJNA513368) | rock metagenome | isolation source: Antarctica rocks | place: Antarctica: Victoria Land, Pudding Butte sud | reverse complement strand
TTTGGTACTGATAACATTGCCTAGGCGACAGAGAATATTACGAACCTGTTGCCTTTTGCAATGATGCCCTCAAGAGCTCAAGACCCGTCATTTTCGTCTCCATCAATTATCGATTAGGTGCGCTCGGCTTCCTTCACTGTCCAGAAGTTACGGAATTGTTGCCGCCAAATAACGGGTAGGTCTTTGTACCAAATTTGTCGCATATTTGATTAGCCCCAACTATTCCATGCGCTGGTAGTCCAAGCCTCTACCCCCTAAGTTTTCCCTCTCCAAGCCCTTGTGCTGGGTTTGTTGAATGGATAAGTGATGTGCTTTGACGGTTTGCCTCTTCGGCGGTGGATCTCTACTGGCCAGCTACCCCTTTAAGCATTCACTAATTCATTAATGAAGAAGTTGCCAGGTTGTCAGAAGCCATGCAATGGGCACCTGCTAGCGCATGGATAGACGATTTTGAGCCGTGTTTGGTTGGCAGTAGGCCAGGTATTGGCACCAGCATTTCTTCGGTGTAGAGTAAGCTTCGATCTAGTACTGACTGCGCCGCAGGCTTTACGACCAAATTCTTGCGTTTCAATGGATCAAGAGCTACATTTCAGGGTTTGGAGGAAAACCGGAAGACATAACTGCTATTGGCCAGTCCGCTGGCGCGGCGAGCCTTTCACTACATAGTGCACGGCCTCGATGCAAGCCGTTGTATGAGAAAGCCATTGTTCTTTCCGGCTCGACTACGGTCCTGGTAACCATGACTCCAGAAGAACATCAGAGGGAATTTCTGTATTAGATTGAGAAGATTGACATTGAGACTGGTGGACGTTGCATAAGAGAGCTTGCGATGGAGATGATTGAAGCACCGATAGAGGCTATCCGAAGCTTGAATTACTGTGGAGCGCCATGCTCGTCAAGCGAGCTGATTCCCGACGCCGACTGGGCGACTATGCAACATGCCCGGCATGCAATACCGAATGATTGGCTGAGATCTCAAATTTTGTGCTCATCTACATATGATGGCTCGATCTCTTACCTTGTCGCCAAGGGGCAAGAGCGGGCCCAACTTGGAAAGATATTCGCAGCTATTTGCCGGGCGAGGCTGAAGAACCCACAGCATTTATTGGATCTATACCAGATGGCCGAGGATGATGACGACGATGTTGCCTTGGAAAAGATTTGCCAGGTGGCGACTGATATTGGCTTTTATGGGGCAGCCGTGAATGGTCTCTCTGGCGTCACTTCAAAACCCACAATTAAAAGTTACCATGTGATCTTTGACATCGGGAACCCCTTTCCGGGATTGCTTAAGCAGGGATGCTTCGCAGCCCATACATGGGATGTTGTATCGCTCCTTGGCGCCTACGATGAGCTGATATCTGATGAGTTCCGCTATAGCATAGCCGAGTGGCGGCGAACTATATTAGAATACTGCTATACAGGAAAACTTTCTTGCGGAAATTGGCATAGAGCCTCGCAGTCGGCCTTGCTCGTTCAGAAAAATGGCATGAAATGCCTTGATCACACCACATTGACCGAGAGTAGGGCCCAGAATCTGCTACTTCTTACTGAGGAGGAGGGCGGAGAACATGGCTTCGACGTTCTATGGGAGAATGTCGTTCGCTTTTTTCTCAGGACGGGAGATCCACGTTACGCTCATGAAGTCGCTGACATAGTAGCAAAATATGCGCAGGGGTGACGATTTCAGGTCCGCTTGGTGGAGAAGCTATCGAGACTGTCCACACAATGAAGCCATGCCAATATCGTAGGTCAGCGTTACGTTGTGGGGATTCGGGTCTTGAACTGCTGGGACGAAGTAACAGCAGCAGCAGGGCTCCCTCTCACCCTTCAATACATTGCTCCTGTTCCGAAACGCACAGCGCCGTCAAAGCCTTCTATTAGAGCATTCTCTGACTACATTCCCTCACAGCATCCCCTTATGCCGTTCGCCTCACAACATTCCCTTCACTATATTCACTGCCGTTCACTCTCGCTTCCCCTTCTGCAGTATCACAGCAAACTATTTAAGGACCTCTCCGCACCCAGCTCTTCCATCCATCCTACATCTACACTCTCACCAAAAACATCCTCCGCCTACCACAGTGTGCCTTTCCCTTCTGTACAGTACAATACCTCCTGCCACACAACAATTGCTGTTCCAGCATCCTGCTCACACCGCGCGGCACCGCATCTCACGCACCTTGCGCCTCTCTACGCGCCGGCTCATGTACCACAACCAGATCTTGTCTAAGAGCTTAGTCCCCGAAACGGCTAAGATTACAACGAATATTGTGGATGGGATACCCAAGCATCTATGCAAGTACGTTGGCTCAATCTAGTTGACTATGCGACCTCAAATCCAGCGTAGACGGTGTTTCGCACTGTGTTGGATAATGTTTTGCTCGAGAATCTCGATTAGATCTACAAAGACTCTGGCGGGGTTCAATTTAAGAAGGAGCGACGATACTATGCTGTACTTCGCGGATGGTCCACGGATTCCGCGCCGCACGACGGCGAGATGTTCAATGCCTGTGCTTTTCAACAATCTACAGAACAGGAAGTATCTGCGTAGCTATGTTCGTCGTACTCTGCACAAGTCCATCTGTCCGACCAAACTACGCCGGATATTATCAATTTGCTCGGATATTCGCATGACGAGAAATCACATTTCACTCCTTGAAAATTTCACTCCTTGAAATTATGTACTCTGGACATACAAGTCACCTTGGGTTTCTCCGAAAAAGTGCCCTTATCGCATACGGCGACAGCCTTCACACTAGCACCGGCGCTGGATAGGATTTCGTCACTGTCTTTCCAGATATATATACTATTTACTATCCTAGCCACCATTGGAAATTGCCTATCCTCGATCCCCGTTATTATCTACTGGAGTTCTAGCGCAATGTATAGATTGCTGAAGAAGAGCGTAGTGAGCGTCAACGCCAAAGCATCCGACTGGTGATTCACTCTATCGAGCTCGCGTCTTTTATTGCTTTTTGGATCACATCCCTTTTAATGTCAGATTTTCAGGCTTTGCAGCAATGAAATGGGCGAGGGATACAAAACATCCGAGCCGATACGAATGTCGCTTCCTGATCTATATATCAGCCATTCATCCCACATCCAAGCTGCAATGTAGGAAGACCTAATTCGACAATTACGTCAAGAAGCTATCATTGAGACTGAGCCTGACAAGCTGCTTCTTCTTGTCTCTCAATATGATGTGCTACTGAGAAATCTCTAGGCGCAAGGAACACCGCTGGGATACTCTGTTACTATTTCGGGATGTCTATTTTCAATATTTCCCCAAGTTTAAGAAGATTTTTCTCTTGATCAATCAGGTTGACCAACGACAATATCTTCTCCTGCCGCTTCCCGCGTCTACCTCCTCCCTCCTCGTCGCCCCAGGCCGACGACGTTCCAGGTGGCCTCCACATCAATATATGGACCTTGTTGTCCGGTCAATAAGTCTCATTTGAACGAGAGTGGTGTTCCCACAGACGTGGCTTGTGCGCGACCTACCGTGCTGGTTCTGTCACCTCCTCGAGAACCTGTATGGCTACTGCTTTCGGGACTCGAAATAGGCAGAAAGGAGGAGGCAAAGATGCCATTTTCTATATACAGGTGTTTGGGCACCGGCCATCTCGAAAAGCATCTTATCGTCGCCTAAATGCGTGCGAAAGAGGTCGCCGATAAAATAAGATTATCGACAAAGTTACTAGAATTGTTTCGAAGTCAACTAATTCTTTTCTATCTAGACAACAAAAGCAAAAGAAATAAAAAAACAAAACAAAAAAGTCGAATGCAATAAAAAAGAGAAGAAAAGAGAAAAATACAATAGACAATTATTATACTAAATAGTATAGCAAACAATCAAGTATTGCTTTTTTATTTTTTTTTATTTTTAATATTAGCTTTTTTGTTTTGTAGAACTTTGCTACTACTTTTGAAACTCAAAATAGATAAAAAAAAAGAAAACAAAGATATTATTTTCTATATATAGATATTTGAGTATCGACTATCTCGAAAAGTATTTTATTATTGCTTAAATACGTACAAAAGAGATTGTTAATAAAATAAGATTATCGACAAAATTACTAGAATTGTTTTGAAGTCGACTAACTTTTTTCAAGTTTTAAAACAATATTGTTAAAATAAGAGCAATAAAAATTAGCAATTTTAGTAATAATACAAAGTTTGCAAAATCAAATCAAAATTAATTTCAATATAGCAAAAATAAATATCAAATTTCTATCGATCTAAAAGTATTATTATTGTTTTTGATATATTAGAATTGCGTGCTTTTATAATTGTATTGCAACAAAAGAAATAACTAGTATAATAGTTATTGTAATCTAGTAAGCAAAGTCTTTAACAAAAAATATCGATAATTCTTTTTCTATTAAAAATATTTTTGCCAATATTAAATAAAAAGTTATTAGAACAATTAAATACTATAAGAAGTATTTTTCTTAATAAAACAATTACACAATTAATATTGTTAATAGCAATAATTTTAAAAATAACACTCTTGCAAAAAAGATTTGTTTTAGAGATAAAAATATTAAGTTCGAATCTATTTATTAGAAATCTAATAGTTAATTTAATAATAAATTAATTAACAAAGTTTATATTGTTTAAATTGTACGTATTCTATATAAATTTGCTTGTTTGCAAAAAATTTGCAAAAACAAGACAAAAAATAGTATAAAAAGTAGCGTTTAAATATATAATTATATTAAATATAAACAAGATATTCAGTAAAATATCTTGTATAATAGTTTTGCGTTTACAAGAAATATTGTTGTTTTAACAATATTTAATATTATATATAACGCAAAAAAGAAGCAAACTATTAAAAATTATATAATTAAAATAGTCTTTATTAATATAAGCAAAACAAAGATTGCAAATATAGTTTTTAATAGTTTTTGTTTTAATACAATTAAACTTTAAATAAATAACTTAATTAGCAAAACTTTAAATAGTAATAAATAAAGTATTACAATTAAAATAAAGACAATAATATTATATATAACTTTTAAAAACAATAGAATAAAGATTTCTAATAATAATAGCAAATCTTTATTATAAAAAAAGAATTGCATTTCGATCTAAAAATATCTTTGTATACTAGAAGTTAAAAAAATTGCAAAAATCTAATTAACAAAATATATTAACTATAGATATTTATTAGCAATAGTCTTATACTTATTGCGTAAAAACAAATTAACAAAATTATTTAATTTAAAGTTAATTTAAATCGACTCTATTAGTATATTGTTAAAAGCAAAAAGTATAGCAATATTTTGTAGCAAATCTATAGAATTGTTGCAAATAAATTCTTTATTAAGATTAATAACAACAATAGTATTATTGCTATAAATAATAACTTTGTTGTTGCAAAGTTAAAATAGTTAAAAATAAAAAATATAAAGAATTGTTTGTATCTTGTATATATTAATATAAAAAGTTTTGCTCTTAATATAAGTAAAATAGTGTTTAATAAAAATATCGACAAATATACTATTTTTATAAGATATTTAGTAATTGTTTATACTTTAAAAACTAAATATATTTGTCTATATATAAGAGATTAATTAAAAGATTAAATATTGTAGAATTTTAATATTGTTTTAATACAATAGAAAATAATATTATTAAACTATATTTCTTGCTATCGAAGCAATAATACTATAATATTGTATATTTCTTGTTAAAAAGATATATAAGATACTTAAAAAAATATATTTTAATATTATTATTTTAATACAAAAGAATAGAAAGTTTATTAAGATTTTTAGACTTTAATATAAAAAAGTTTTTATCTTTATTATTGCAACAATAAAATTATAAACTTGTTGTAACTTAATAGAAAGCAAATATATTTTTATTGTTTTACTATTTATTTTAATATCTAGAAATTTTATTTGTTAATTTAATTGTTTTTTCTTTTTATTGTTTTGAAGTTCTAGAAGATTGCAAAGTATATTTTATTCTTTTTAATAATAAAAAATATCGATAAAGAGTAGTAGAACAATAAAGAAATTATTAAGATAGTGCAAAAAAATATATTATTTAAAAAGATATATTAATATCTAATATAAAATCTTTGCAAATAGATCGAAGAGAAAAGAAATAATTTGTAATTCAAAGAACAAATTTTTTTTTATATAGAATACAAAATTTTACTAAAAATCTAATAGCTATTAATTAAATATTGCTATTATTATATATTTAAAAATATTAACAATTTTTTTTTTAAAAAGTACTATTTTTTGTTCTTGTACAATAAGAGTTGCAATAGTATTGTTAATTGCAATATATTTAAGAGCTTCTTAATTGCAAAATATATTATTATTAACAAAGATATTTTTAAAAAAGAAAAAATTATAGATATATTTTTAATTATTGTTATATTTTAACACAAGATCTAATAGTAAATATATATATAAATTAGATAGTAAAACAAATAGTATAGTTAAACAATTTGTTTGCAACTACTTATTAATATTAACAATAAATATATTAGAAATTTTGTTTGCAAAAATATAATTTGTATCTATACAAAAAATATATAAATTAATATATTTGATTTTAGTATCTTGCGTAATTATATTTAAAAAAATAAGAATAAAATTGTAAGATTACACAATCGTATAATAGAAGTGGCGCTATTAAGACGTACGCTATGCGTGTAGAGAGCGGAATAGAAAAATAGATCTACAGTTATAAAAAAAATAAACTGTAAGAATTCAGAAAGAAATTTTCGGAAAAAAAATTTTTTACTGTTAAAACAGAATCTGAGTACTGTTTTGATATATAATATAATTCGGCTACAAGTTACAACAGAGTTTAAAATATTATAATTATAGTATTACAATTGTCTCTTTTTTCAGAATTCTGATTTTCAGAATCAGTACTGTATTTGTTGACTGCTATATACTGCGAGTGCACAACTATCGCGATTATATCTTGCATTTGTTATTAATTTGTTTGTTAATAAAAATATATAAATAGATTTTTCTTGTATTGTTTTTTATATTTCTTACATATTACAGACAAAAAATTGCTGCAGTAGCAACAAAAATATTTTTCTTATATATTATTGAATAGCAGTTCTGTAATCGGACAAGACTTCTATAAATACTTTTCGACTATAGATCGAGAATTCGAGAAAAGCTTTTTATTTATTGTATAACAGTAGTTTATTTTTAGAAATTACAATTAGATTATACTATAATTTTCAATCAGTTAAAATTAAAATATTATATACAATATTTTTTACTAGATATTTTGTTTTCTGCGCAGTATTAATTTGTAATTCTGCAGTAAAAATTTCTTTGTTCTGTAAATTATCTCGATTTGCGCGCTTAAGTCGAATCGAATTAGTGCAATATTAAACGCAATAATAATATTTATTTATCAGAATATTGTACTCTTTTTATTATTATAATATATTTAAGATAGTTTTGTAACAATTTTTTTGCAATTTTTTTTCGATATATATAATACTAATAGAGTGTGTCTGTAGTTGCAGCAGCAAAAACAGTAAATTTTTTCAGCATTTTGTATAAGTTTTAGAAATAATACAGATTTCTGATAATATCGACTAATATCTGACAGAGCGCAATACTATCGATATAAATATATATAGTAAAACTGTTGTAGAGTTTTGCTGAAACTGATATTGATAACAATTCTCGAATAAAATTGACAATTTTTCTGTTTATATTTTTAATACTGTTTTTTTTGTATTTTTTTGCTGTCTGCAGTGCTTGCACTATCTGCAGAATAATAAAAAAACAATAATAAGCAGAACTTTTTTTGCAGTTCTTTTTCTATATTAATATATTGTACAGTATATAAAGAAGAAAAATCTGTACTGTATCTATTGTACTGTTGTTTGTTGTTCTGTAGATTCAGTTTGCACAGCTGTATTAAAAACTGATATATTAATATTTCGAGATTTTTTGTTGCTTTTGTAAGAAAGTTGTTAATCTGCTGATATTTGTACAGCAAATCTTAGCTAAAAATAGCAGTTTCGAGTTGTCTGATTTTTCTGCTAAAATTAGATTTGTTCTGCGCTTTATTAACAAATAAAAGTATAATAACAAAAAGTTGCTGTCTTCGACAGATCAACTAGATAGTATAGAAACTACTCTAATATATTTATATAATATTCAGCAGAAAATACTAAATATAATATATTATTAGATATATTTATTGAAACTTCTTTTAAAAAAAAACAATTCTGATTTTTCGAAAAAAAAAAAATTTGTATCAGCTAATATCGGCGTCTAGATAGTATATCAGATATAATTTGAAAATTTTTTTGCTAAAAACAGTACTATCTGTTTTGTTTCTGATCAGAAATTATACTGATCAGATTTTTTTAAAAAAAAGCAATATAAATATCTAGATAGAAACTTCTTTTGTATATTAATACTGTTGTTAATAATATATACAATTTTGTTTTTTCGAGAATCAAACTAAATACTCTAATTAAATTTTTGAAGATATATTTGTCTGCGAAATAAAGACTGTTGCTAATTGTACAAATATACTTTTTACTGCAATTACAAAGACTTAAAAGTATATCTGCAATTGCTGCATTATTGCGCACAAACAACAACAATAAAAAATAAGTTAAAAATTAATATACGTAACAATCAGAAGAGAGAGTTAAAGAAAAATCTTGTTATTAAATACAATCAGATTGATTCAGATAGTAAACACAATTAAAACTTATTGTGTATTTACTAGAAGATTATTTGAGCTAGAAAATCTGTCTAAAAAAGATATAGAATTAGATAGCAAAAATATATTATTTTTTATATTACTGTAATCAAATTTAAGAAGTTGCGATTTTTATTTAACTTCTTATATAATTTAACAATAGTAGAAACTCTGTTTTGTTTATACAGTATTGTCGATCAGACTGTATCAGTTCTGTTCTGCTAGATTGTTTTAATTTATTCGAAAATATAATTTTTTTGTTTTAAGAGCAAAAATAGCAATCTGCTATTGCTTGTAAAACTGCTTCAGTATTGTATTTGCGTAAATTAAGAATCGCTTCGATATTTAACTGTTTTTGCAGAAAGAAAATTTTTTCTATCGAATAAAATAGTAGAGTTTTTTTTATTTTTTTTTTGTTCAGAATTTTCTCTATCTTTTACTTTTTGTTTTTGTCTATCAGTATTATTTGTGTCGACTCGACAGTATTGAAGTTCTAATAATAGAATTCGAGAAACAAAATATAAAAAATCGAATAGATTTGTTAATTGTCTGAAAATTGCAGTCAATATATTTGTATTTCGACAATATTTACAATAGAAAATAATTTTGTATATTTGTAGAAAAACTTTTTTTTAAATCGAGTATTTTTAAAATTTTTAATAGAAAATATAATTTTGTTTTCTATTTTATAATACTGAAGTTTAATTTTTTTATTGTAATATTCTGTCTGCGCTTTTTGTATATCTCTTAGTTGTTTTTTTATACAGTTGTATTTATTTTACAAGATTTGTATATATTTTCGAACAGCAAAAATATCAGAACATTTCTTGTTATTCTAACTAAAATCGAAATTCAAATAATATTTGAATACAGTCTCGAGAAACAATATATTCGAGAATAAATAAACAATATTATTATATATATACTGAGCTATCGATAAGAGAGATTTTCAGTTGTTTTGTTAATAGTTGCAATAGCAGCAAAAATAGTATTCTAGTATTTAATTTTGTCTTTCTGTTTGTCTATCTGTCTGCAAATAAAAGACAGTGCTCAGTTTTCTTTTTATACAAATACTATAGTATATCGCAAATTAATAATTACTGATAAATAATATATTTCTGTCGAATACAATTTTCTTTATACTCTTAAAAAAAAAAAAACTTTTTTAAACAGAATATCGATCAAATCTTCTGCTGTTCAAATTAATTTGACTGAAATATATAATATTATTTTAAAAAATTGATCTACAATAACAAGAATTGTATTGTAGATACTGTTGCTACTGCAACTAGAGAAAAATTCTGTAATAAAATTTATAAAGATTTTTTTTCAAAATCGAGTAAATACAGATAGCGCAAAAAGTTTACTGTATAGACAATATTAAAATGTTTTAAATTGCTAATATATATTGTATTCTCGAATATACAATTCTATTTTAGCAGATATACAAAGTTAATAGAATTTTCGATTAATTAGTATACAAATCTTTTTAACTTTAAAGTAATTTTTGCTCAGAAAATTATTGTAATACAAATACAGCAGTTTCGATTTTAGCAAAATTTTATTCGATATATAGACTGCGTAAAAATAGTAAAATAAATTGTTGTTAAATTTCTATCTATATTTAGTATATTTGTTGCGTTAAAAGAAAGCAATTAACTGCTGTTTTATTTTAAATATCAGAATATTTTTTTTCTGAAATATTTCTATTGCTGTTAACAGAATCGAGAAAAGAGATTTTATTAAATTCTTGTATTTGTATATTGCGTTGATATTACTGCGTTGCAGTTATTAAATTATAATACTTTTCTTTATATCCGAGTCGATATTATTAGAGATCTCGGAAATATTTTTAACAAATAATTTATCAAATATTTTAATATCGGAAATATTTCAGACACACAAAACAATATTAATACAAATTAAAATTAAAATTGTTTTAGTTGTGTTTCTGATCAGAACAGAAGTTATTTCAATAGTTGCAATTGTAATATTTTTAAGTTTGTTCTGAAAAATAAACAGACAGATTTTATTATCTGTTTTGTTTTTGTAGTCTGACTGTTTTAACAATTTATTTATAGAATTGATTTTCTCTGTCCGATATTTAATTTCGAAATTATACTCGACAAGCAAAAGAGTTTATTGAGATTAATAACAATTAAAAGATATTGTTGTTATAAAATACTTCAGATTGTTATAGTTTGTTAGAACAGTAACTGACAAATAACTGTTTTCAAAATAGTGTTGCTACTGCTGAAATTCCGCGACAATAGCTAACAGCTCTTGATTATATATTTTATAGCAAATTTTAACAGAAATTATCTTTCTAAAATAGAATATAATAGAATATTATATTGTCTGATTGTTGTTCTGCATGCAAAACACAAACTGAGAAAAAATAATTGCAATAGCAAATTCCGATATATCGATTTCAACTATAATTCGATTCTTAAGATCGAAATATATTAATATAGAAACAGTAATAAAAATATCGATAAAAATCCGAAATACAATCAGAGCAAAAATATTAAACAGAAACAATCTATTCTATTTTTTTTGTTTGTTATTTTTAAATAGTTTGATTAAAAGTCTGATTATTTTTGCAAAATATTAAACAAAATATCGATAGAAATTCGCGAATCTCAAAAATATTTGCAATTTTCGCAATATAGTAGATCGAGATTATATACAAATTAACTTTACTTGTAATATATTTATAGCAATACTTTTGCTATTAACAATATAGTTCAGAAACTCGATACTCTGTATCAGAAAAATATATTTAGAAAATTTTGTATATAGTTTAAACTATTTCAGTCGATCGAGTATTTGTAGAATATAATTTTAATACTTTTTGCAGATTTTAAAATAGATCAGAATATTGTTTAGATAGACAATACAGATATAGTTTATTAAATTTTGCAGTACTTTATTAATTAGAGTTTGAAAGATAGCAGAAGTGTTAAACAAGTCGAAAAATATAACTGTATACTTAAAAAAACTATAGTGCGTGCAAAATACAGTTTTCTATTTGTTTCTCTTTTGTATACAAATACAATAGTATATATTTTTGAAATCGAGTTTAATAAAATAGTATATATTTATTAGTCGATTCAGTATCTTTTTGATAAAAAATAGTAGATATCTGTTTTTAATAGTTATCGAGTTCAGTTTTTAATAATTTATACAGAGTCGAAAAATACTATTTTTTTTAAAAACAAACAGTATTAAAATGCTCGCGCAATTTGTAGATTTGCAAATATATTTTGATATTTAATTTTCGAGCAAATAATTTCGAAATACAGCAAGTTCTTTTTCGGACAGTATATACAGAAATTTAAATAACAGTTTTGTATCGAATTGTAAATCTATAGTATAATTATTTTTGTTATATTCTGACAGTAGAAAAATATTAGTCTCGAAAAAAAAGTTTTTGTACAATAAAATTTCTATCGAAATCTGAAAAATTAAGAAGAAAATTGCTTTTGTAATAGTACTGATACTATTTGTTACAAATATATAGACTGAAGTGTTCTCTGTATATAATAGAAAATTCTCGAAAAAATCTATTATAATTTTGTTTTCTATTATTTGATATCTCTATATAAGAGTTTGTTAATTAATATACAGATTTGTTTCTATTATCTATAATAGTTCGACAATTATATTCTGAACAATTTTCGGAAAAAAATAGAAAACTTGACGCAATATATATTTTTTGCTGTTGCTATTGTAGATTCTGATATTTATATTGTAGAACTCTAGAAATTGTATCTCGATTCTATAAAAAATCTCGATTTTAACAGACAAGAGATTTGTGTTTTTTAAATATTATATTTTTGTTTACTGTTCGAGAATACAATTAATATATATTTTTCTATTTAGAAACACTATTTTTTTGTAGTATTTGTCTGATATATATATAAACAGTTCTGTCAAAATTGTATTGACTTTTGTTTTGCAATCTGCAACAGCAACAATAATTGTTGCAAATCTCTCTAGTTTTCCGAATTGTCGGAAATCTCACTGATATATCGAAACAATAATATTTTTTGCATAACGCGCGATACACTCGATTTTGCAGCAACTGCTGTATTGATTTGCAGATTTTTCTTTTTAAAAAAAAAACAGTTAAAAAAGATATATTTCTGTTAATTACAATTGTAATATATGCGAATTTTGTTTGTACAATTACTGTTATTTAAATTGTTTTGCAGAAAAAATATAATAATACTTTTATATCAATTTTGCTAAAAAAAACCGCAAAAATCTGATCTAGAAACTATTTTGTTCGATTTTTGTTCAGAACAATTATTTCTCGAGATAAAATAAAATCTATAATTTAATTTCTGAAATCAATTTTTATAATTATTTTGCAAAATAGTAGCATCTTTTACGCGCGCAATCAGCGCAACGAACGTATCTTTTGTTACAGAGAAATTAGAAACAACAATAACTTTTTTATAAGTTTTGTTTTTTAGTTTATTCAAAAGCGTATTTTGTTTCTGAAATTCAGTAAAGAATTCTAAATTTGCTTTTAAGATTTTTAAATAGACAACAAAGTTGTTTATATTCTGCGTAAAATTCTGTTTAATATAACTGTATTTAATTGCAGTAATCAGTTAACAATTCTTAAATAATTTTATAAAATTTATCAGATACTGTAAGAATTGTTCGAATATTCAAGTAATCAGAGCAATAGAGTTTGTTTTTTTATAATTGTTTTATTGTATTGCCGGACTATTGTGCAGAAAGAATTAATATCAGCAAATTTTATAATTTTTGATAGAAAAAAACTTTAAACTAGATTCGAATATAATTTTTGTATTTCTGATTCAGTTTTTCTATTTTTTGAAATTTTTTTTGTAGTAATTATCTAGATAGAACAATCTCAGATCGAATATCGATTTTTGTTTTTTTAAAAATAATTTGTTGTTTTTCAGAATATTGTTTTTCGAAAATATTGTATAATATTGTTGCGTAAACAGTGTATTTATTTTGTTATTTTGTAACAAAATTTGAAGTTTCTGATTTTTTTTTAGAAGAAGTTAGTACTTATATTTAACAACAAACTATTTCGATTTCTCTCTTTTCTTTTCTAGAAGAGTTTTATAGTTAATCTCGAAATTGTTAAAAATAGAATTTATATTTGTCTCGAGTTTGTTTCTGATCGAAAATTTGTTATTAAAGTTGTTATATTTTTTGTTTAATAGTTTTCGAGAATTAATAACTACAAAAAATTCTCTAGTTGCAGTTGTACTGTTTTCTGCGATAATCGTTTTTGCTGTAAATTTGTTTTTGTTAAAACAAATTGTTTTTTTGAATTCTTGATTCGATATTCTAACAGACAACTGTTTTTAGAAAATTAGACAATTTATTATTGTAAAATTATACAATTGTATAATAGAAGTGGCGCTATCAAAATGCACGTTGTACATATAAAAAGCGGAATAGAAAGATAGATCTACAATTATAAAAAAAATAAACTGTAAGAATTCAGAAAAAAATTCTCGAAAAAAAAACTTTTTACTGTCAAGACAAAATCTGAGCACTGTCTTGGCATATAATGTAATTCGGCTACAAGTTACAGCAGAGTTTGGAATATTATAGTTATAGTATTACAAAAATATTTATTAAAATATATTTTTAAATATTTGTATTAATTCTCTATTAATAGAGATTTACTTAACAACAAATTAGACTTATCTAACAATATTAAATTATATAAAAAACTCTTTAATACAAAAATTAACAAACTAGATATATTAGAAAACAAAGAAAATAACAAAATTGTTAAATATTATATTTTATTAAAATAGCAATTAGAATTGTGAATTTTCTAACAAAATATATATATATACTTATATTTGCAACTATTATTATTGTTATATTTGTTATATTTGATTTATTAACAATAGATATTGTTTGTAATAGTAAATAGTTTATTAAATACAAATATTAAAGTATTTTTTGTAGAATTAATAGAAAGATATAGTTTTCGCAAAAATACTAACAATAATAGAGACTCGAATTGCTTTTTAGAGATATTTGTAAGTTTTTACTTTATCTCGAAATAAAACAATATTTAATATAGAGAATTATTTTAATTTATTTAAATAGCGCAAGTAACAAACTTTTAATAATATAATCTAATAAAAACAAAGATTTTGTAGCTTGTTATATCTATTATATACTAGTAATAAAAAATAATATCTCGATAAAACTTCTATTTTATTGTTAAATACAAAACAAAATTAAAAGCAATAAAAATATAAATATTAAAAACACAAAACAAATTTAGAAAATTTCTTGTATTAAAAGAATTAATTGTATTTGTTATAATAACAAAGAAAAGATCGACAATAAATTTTATAATATTTTTGATATTTAGTTTGCTATAAAAGATATTGTCTAAATAACAATACAAAACACTAGAAAATATAGCAACAAAACTATTAAATTTGAACAAGAAATTTATTGTAAAAATATCTATTAACATTTTTAAATTAACAAAAGCTATAAAAGCAAATATATATATATTATTTATTGTTATATTTTGCAATTAAAGTTTTTAAGTAACAAGAGACTCTCTTGTTGTTGTTATTTGTTTTTGTGCAATAATTTCTTTTATTATTGTTTTAATTTTAAGATAAAGAACAACAATCTTATTGTTTAAAACAATATCTTGTATATTGTTTTTAAACTGTTTTTCTAAATTTCTAGACAATAATAATAATAAAAAACAAGAAAATTGTAAAAAACAAAAAGATTGTAAAGAAAAAAACAATAATTAACAACAACAAAAAATATTTCTAGATATTTGTCGCAATAAAGTATCGAATTCTAACTCGAAACAAGTATTTAATTGTATCTTAGAGACAAACTTTTTAATACAAAATGTGCAATAAGCATTAGACGTTCTCTTAGAGACAATTGTATTAATAGTCTTGTTTTTACAAAATATTATATCGACAAAATGCGACAATTAAGAGAATAGAGCAAAAGATAGAAAAAATAATTGCAAAACAATAATAGAAGAAAACAATTGCAAGACAATAATATAGAAGAAACAACTACATAGACAATAATATACGCAATAAACAAAAAAGTCGAATGCAATAAGAAAGAGAAGAAAAGAGAGAAATGCAATAGGCAGTTACCATACTAAATAGTATGGCAAACGGCCAAGCATTGCCCCCTTAATCTCCCTCATCCCCGGCACTAGCCCCCCTGTCCTGCAGGGCTCTTCAAGACTTCCCAGTATTGTTTGACTTGGTTGGGTGAGTATATGTAAATTGCATACTGATAACGGCTCGGCGTGGCAGCACGGCACAGTGAAGGAGTCTCTCTCAATTGAAGATTCTGACATGGGACATGTCCTCCTCTGGCGTGACAGACAGGATTCCACTCCTGCCTACGGCCAAATCCTTCGGTCAATGGTCATTCTCTTCCGAGCGACAGCTTGAGAGCGTTGACAAACTCGACGGAGCCAACGTTCTCGATCTCGCGGCCAAGAACGGACGAGTGGAGAACATTAGATATCTCGGCAAGGTTTACTACAAAGGCCAACAACGAGCCAAGCAGTGCATCGAAGTCAAAACGTAAGGTTGTGAACTCGTTCAAAACGACTCCATAAATTGGACACATTTGCGCCGCGACACAACCGCCTATCTGACCAAGCATTTCTCGAGCATCTTCCGATAGGTCGAAGCTAGCAGCACG
>JAABUL010005220.1_pt1 | contig 16447 bp, 19 predicted proteins | sample 5559151 | NCBI WGS metagenome assembly JAABUL01 (sample SAMN10711876, study PRJNA513368) | rock metagenome | isolation source: Antarctica rocks | place: Antarctica: Victoria Land, Pudding Butte sud | reverse complement strand
AAGGGACAGATAATTGAGGTTGTCGCTTTCAATTCCGTTCTAGGTCACATTAAGCCAGGATTTCGCGGCATCTCCCCGTATCGAACTCTCTTGGATCGGCATCGATGGCACCATTCGTGCAGCTGCTGTCTTTGGGAAATATCATTCTGTAGTATGAAGGAATGGCCGCTGACACACCCAGGTTTTGGCATCGTACGACGGGACATGGCGCTCGTACTTGGATTTGGGAAGCGGATTAAATCCTACTGCAGGAGGCTTTCGCCCACGCCGCCCACCTGCCCACCTGCCCACCTGCCCTAGCCTTCGCTGGAATTGGAAGAAGGCTTCCCGTGAACGTGACAAGCATAGCAGATGAAGTATTAAACCCGTGGGTGGGTTCTATATTAGTTCCACAGGACCCCCACCATAATTAGAACATCCGAACCTCGTCTCACTGCTTTCCTGCCATATGACGTTCCTCTAAGATTGACAAAAGGGAAAGTCAAGTATACTAGATATGATGGAATCTACATTAAATCAAGAACCTTTGTATCCTGAGTACCATTATTACTACGACCCTGCCAATTCCAGCCAAACATACCAACAAACCGATTGCGTACCGTCGTCTCATCTCAGGAGCCATGACGGGCAATATTTTACAGAGTCGTCCTCGTTCGAAGGGTCGTCTTATCTCAGCAACGACCAACAAATAGCCTCACAATGTTTCGTCAGCTCCCCCGACCACGCTATCTTACCAGGGGCTGCTTCGGCTCGCTCTAGTCCTACCGGTAAGTAAACCATTTTCCCTCAATCCCCTCGACCAGCAAGAAGCTGATCATCAATCGACAGGTCTGTCTGGATATCATTTCAGAGCCATCCCAGAGCTTTACACGGGTCCCTTTCTGAACCCTACCGAAACCCAAACTTTGCGGAGCGGGCACACCACGTCCGAGTGGGGCACTCATCGTACTGATGGCACCAATATTTTGTCAGGGCCAGGGTCGTGGCCCCCTGGGCCGCAACTATCTATTAATCCAACGAATTCTAGTGCAAACCATTCCCTCATATCTCCCAACCCCTCAACCTCCTGCATGTACAGCTTGGCAGATGCTTCAGAACATGGTCCAGAGCAAGCCTTGGGGCCTCTCTCGTCAGAAGTTTCACTTCCACCGCATAACCGAGGCAGCATAGTCGATGAGTTTCCTTCTCGCAATATCCCCGGCGGCTATTCCGTTGGCATTGATCATCGGCGCTTAGCCAGACATCATACCACCAACTTTGAGATAAGATATTTCTGCACCGTCTGTGGTGAAAAGCCGTTCAAGGACAAAGACACCTGGAGGAGACACGAGCGGTGTCACTATCCAGATATCGAGTATGTTTGCTCGCCAAGCGGTCCGGTTCTGTTCACACCGGATGGCGAGAGATGTGCATTTTGCAACGCAGAGGATCCAGACCTCGGGCACCTGGTCGGTCACAAAGCCCAGTCGTGCTATGGAAAGAAAGAAAAGTGGGCGCGCAAGGACACCTTTGTGAGGCATCTCAGAACCCTGCATGGCGTATTTGACGCTAGTAGGCAAGTCGAGATGTGGAGCAACAAACCTCCTGCACGGGTTCTAGGTTGCGGGTTCTGTGTCATGAGTTTCACCGATACCACTAGCCGGTTGTCGCATATTGCACAACATATGGAGGATGGCTGTACCACGGCAGACTGGGACCGCTGTAACGTGGTTCGTAGTCTGCTTTCCCAACCCCGTGTCGCATTGGATTGGCAAGCTGTTCTGCGTGAATATGTTGGTGAACAACACCCCTTACCCATAACATGGTCAAATGAGATCGCGTCAGGCTTACAGAAGCGGTTCGAAGATGGAGAAGAAAGCGGGCAAGAGCTTGCACTGGCTGCCATCTACCAGAGCTCTCTGTATGTCGTCGAGAATCCCTCCACAACTAGCAGGGATGAACCTGGGAACGGTAGCGGCTCTTACCACCACGACATCTCCACGGTGAACCAATTATCAATGGTTGGCGCACAAGTTCATGGCTATAACTATTTTGCCGAGTTAGTAGGCGATTACGATCTCTCGTGAAGTGTGGCCATGCTATTTGTCTCGGAATTGGCATTCGTCTTACTGTGGACTCTTGATAACGTTACCTGAGTTTTACAGTTTATTGTCGAAAAAGAAGCAGTGATGTTGTTGATTGTGCTTTCGAAGCTATACACTTTAAGTCATACAATGATAACGAAATATAACGATTTTACGATTCTACTTATATATATCAGGCGTAATGCTCTGAAACCTTTTCAGTCACTAACGCTTGACTTGCAACAAAATCACAGCTCACACCTTCGTACTTCGGGAACGGGCTCGGGAACATTGGTTTAGCTCAGCTGGCCCTGAGAGCCCTAAACGGTTCAGGCCTCACCGTGCCTATTCAGTAATGGCCTGCGCCGGCTCAGCGTACTCTACGACCCTAATACCTACCTCCGCGCTTGCAGAGCCAATTAGGCCAAATCGATTAGCCATCCTACCGAGCATCCCGCCAAGCAACCTATGTACCTACTCCGAGTGCCAACCCCTACTCGCCCACGCATTCACACCACGCTTTCACAATACGCCTAAAGAACATGCTTCATACATAGCACGCATCACTTATCCCTTTTCCCTGCTTTACAGTATGTGTTTTTCATATATACTCGTATGCTCTCGATGGCTAAATCCATCACATCGGCTTTATAGTCATAGCCAAAGCAGTCGAGTTCGCTTCATGTATGTTGAATAGGTACATACATAGCCAAGCATTAAACATACTTCAAAACATTGCTGCTTCATGCCACTCGCTGTATGTATCACGCGCTCGGTCGCTTCTTAGCCTCCTGCTTCGTAGTACAGTATGCATCTTATGATACATACATGCGACTTGACTGTATAGAAAAGCACCCCACACAGCTCCCAACCAAGCACCACCCCTACACAGTCAAATAATCAACCAAGGTACTCACCCGCCGCGTCGTCATACATACCTTATGTTCGCGAAGCCCTATAAAGTGCTATGTAAGGTATAACAAACTCGCTTCTACAGTACAGTACAGTCCCAAGTTTCATTTTCTACCAAGCAGACGGCAGCTACTCAGCCACCCCGACCATGCCAGCTGCTCTTCCTTCACGACCAGCCAGCCAGCCAGCCAGCCAGCCAGCCAGCGTCACTACAACAGATCTACGTACCTACCTACCTAGCAGCCCGCGCCCCTTCCCCTCCCCTTTTTTTATATATATTTATATTTAACCGCACAACCAGCCAAAAAAACCCCTTCATCCATCCATAACAATACCTCATGTTTTGTACACTCAACCCCTTTTCTCTCTCTCTCTCTCACTCTCACCCCGGCCCCCCGCATATCCATACAAGGCCAAAACACCTTTTTTTCCCGAAAGAAGCAAGGGATTAAAGGAGTGGGGGGAGTGTGAGGGTGGTGTTTGTTGTGTTTGTTGTGTGTGGGGTTGAAATTCGAAGGTTTTTTTTGGGGGGGGGGTTGCCACAGGATTACGGTTTTGGGGATTACGGTTTTGGCATGGGATTCAGGGGTTTTTTGAAGGGGGGGGTGGGCTGAGATGGGGGAGTGGGCTGTGCGGTGTGCGTATGGGGTGGGGTGGGGTGGGGAATAGCACATGAAAAGAGAGAGAATGGAAATGAATAGAAAGCGGGGGGAAGGGATGAGGCGAGGGTGAGAAGAAAAAACGACCTTTTGCGAGCGTGAGAATAGTAGAATCGAACGAAACAGCTTCGTTCGTCCTCAATAAACCCTTCGGAGTTCAACCAAACCCAACCCATTCCAACCCAACCTCCTTCATTCAAGCAAAAAACGCCCCTTTTTTTCTTAAATACCGAAGAAAATCTAGATGTGACTATAAAAAGGTGTAGATATATATATATATATGTACATTGAAATCTATATACATAGCCGCGGGGCGGGGCGGGGGAAATTGAAAAAAAGGAACAAGAGGATTCGTGATACACAGACCAAGGCTCTCATCCCGATCTCCTGGGAGTTTTCTGTAATAGATATGTTCGTTACTCAGCCGGATTTGGGCAGAGATGCGCTGGATGGGACATTACGCGCTTGTGATAGGGTTGCGGTTACGGAGTAGAGTGCCCGCCATTCTAGCTGACCGGTCTTACGTGCTCCCTAGGAAGGCAGTGAGGGCTCGACCTAGGTACTCCTTCACGCGAATCGAATCTGCCGAAGTATATACACACACACACACTCTCTCTCTCTCACGAAGCATGCACACACCGCGTCTCCCCGCCCTCGCTCCCCTCCAAAATGCCCTCTTCGACCGCGAAGCTAATGTCCTGCTTGATCATCAACGCCGGCTCAGCCTTGACGCCGTTGATATGCTCCTGGCTCTGGCTCCGTACGTCTGTCCCACGGCCATAATTTTGCATGTCGAAGCCGGCCATCTCGTTCCCTCCGCGCCCGCCGCCGCCGCCGCCGATTGGCCCCCAGGCCCGCCGCACGTGCGAAACTTCGTTGGAGCTTTTCTTTTCGCCGAAACCCCAGGACCGCAGGGCGGGGAAGACGTCGCGGAGCATGGTCCACAGCGCCGGGAGGTTGGTGACGTAGACGGAGACGGAGGCCTCGCGGAAGTACCAGTTAAGGTAGACGTAGGAGATCAAGCTAGGGACGAGGCAGTAGATTTTGGTGATGATGGCGGCGACGATGACGAAGATGCCCATACCGAAGACGACGAGGAGGACGGCTTTTTGCTGGAGGGGGATGCGGACGCTGAGGAGGAGGGGAAGGCCGATGAGGAGAATGAGGATGTCGGTGGAGGTGTTGAAGATGCATTCAGTGATTTCGTAGTATTGGTAGGTGGAGCATTGGGCTGGATGCCGGGGTAAGTGTTAGTGGGTGTTATGGTATTGGGAAAATCGGGAGTTAGGGAACGGGAGGGCCCAGTTTAGGAAGAAGCACCAGGGCCTCAAGGAAGTCATGGGACCATGAGCGGTATAGTCTTGGGAATGCCTCAGTCGCTTATGGCCCTACAACTTTTGTAGGACCATGGTGAAATGGGAGGGAACTTACGATCCGAGGCTGGGACAGCCCAGTATTGTTGAAAGGGCCGGCAGGCGAGGAAGAGGCAGAGTTGGGTTCCGACAAAGCTGAGGCCAACCCAGACGAAAAGGGCGTTGATGGATTTCTTTTGCGATAATCCGTTCCTGTTAATCGGCTACAGGTCAGTACGGGCTCTGGATTTGTGAAGACTGATCGAGATGATGTTCCGTTGAGCCAAGAGAACAACTCCAAGAGAACTCGATGGAGAAGTTCAGACGGTGTTTAGAAGGAGAAGCAACTTACGTTAATCGTCGGTATATGAACAACATGCAAAGCTTCAGACTCCAAATGGTGATGATCATGCCTTGTTCCGATACAAACACCCATTTGCTCCCTTCCATTCTTTCCTTGACCGTTTGTGGGGTCAAGCTCGCTTCGTCCTCGGGCGTCATGAAGTTCGAACCTCCACCAGCAATCATCTTGTTGATGGAAACCGCCAGCAGCGTGTACCAAAACGTAGCGTTGACCATGATATAGTCATCGGCTTGGAGTTTGGTGATTCCCAGCTTCCTCACGCGTGATATGCTAGACGGGTGATGATCAACAAGAGCCCAGCGCATAGAAGCGGCAAAGACTCACAGACGAACGAAAATGACGAGGATGCCAAAGCCGTATAAAGTCCATGTTTCCCTGGGAAATTTTCCGTTAAACGAAAGACCCATCATGAGGAATTCAGAGTCGTGTGTCCACCGATTACGGGACACCACACACTATGGTGAAGAACAGCGCAAGAGAGGAGAAGAAAAGCAGCAAGTGACTCTCATGTCAATAACAACGTTCACGTATCCGCACTACTTGATTCCTCCATGGAGGGGAGGCGAGCATAAGGGAATCATCTGTGCGTCAGGGCTGATCAAGTCACCAACGCTGAACGAACTCTTCACGTGCAAATTGCAACTGGGAGTTTGAGATAAGACTAGGTCAGGTATACTTTGGATCTGGTACAGCGCCACCAGCCGAAGGCGTTGAGCAAATGACCGAACGTGGAAAGTCTGGAAGATGGGGCTTGTCCTCGAATCTCGCTTGCACATCAATGATTGGTTCGGGTTGTTTCCATCCTTCCGTTCCTGAATCCCGGTTGCTGGGCTCCAGCACTCCTTATCCAGACAAAGGTAGGTTAGGTTGATATTGTTCTCGATCGCTCGGGCAATTATCCGGCACTACAGCGCTTGCGGGCTAGGACCCGATTGTGACGAAACGGAAAAACTTGAGCGGGACGAGTTGGCTATCATGAATATGAATTACCATGTCCTTGGATATAAAAGTGAAAGTAGCGCACAGTCCTTGCGCGCTTCTGGAAGTTTTACGACTACGGAGTATGGCCCGTGCAACGTCGTGAGAGCGAGCAGGAATGGTCGCAATGCTAAGTAGGAGTAGTACCGAGTAGTGTAAGTAAGTAAAGTAAAGTAAAGTACTCCGTAGTACGAGTAGAGTAATGATAGACTAAAGCACGTTAATTGGAATTGATTCCTGGGCCTGGGTTTGGTACCTTGAGGTAACCCATCAGGGTTTTTCAGGTACAATACCCTAGATGTTTCAGACTCCAAGGATCTACCTCTTGGCCATCCAGACGGGGATAACCGGGTGGCACACAGGAAAGCATGATATATGGAGATCTTTCCTTCCTTCCGAGAGAACCATGGTCAACCAATTTGGCCCACTGGTACAGAGTAGTAAGATATACTGATTAGAGATGATCGGCCCCGGATATTAGTACTCGTTGGATCTTGGACCCAGTACCTTAGGCTGGCAGTATCTTGGTCCTTAGATCGCGGTGCGCTCCGAGGTACGGAATCAAAACAACGATAATATCAAAACCCGTCTTATCCGTTAACCTCACTGCTCCAATTACGGGATGTGGCCGATTCGTGGCTTCGCCCGTAAGCCCATCAGGACGAGCAAGTCCAGTTCGTGGAGATGATTCCTCGACGGCTGGTTAAGCAGGCTCGTCCCGGTTCCGCGCTATTAAGCCGGCCAGTTGGTAAGGCTGGCTTTCTTCGTTCTATTCACTACCAATTGACTGCCGTGAAGCTTGGTGGAAAGAAAACGTCGAATTGTTGCAGATTATTGTCTAACGGGTTGACGTTGGGTAAGGTACATGTGACCTGCAGTCGCCATTCCCGTTATCGATCTCATGCTGCATGCATATCAGATCTGGGGTGCATGAAATTGCGTATGGAATACAGTACTCTATTCCTGGGTTTGAGACTAACGCGATAAGGAGCCGTGATCTCATTCGTTGAATTAAGCTTTAGGCCCCACCACGAAAATCTTCCACTTTTCGCTTACTCCGTCTGGAGTACTTAACCACGACTACCTTACCTACGTAGATCCAACTACGGTATGGCAGGGTTCTTTTGACGTGCACACGTATCTTTTCTGGGCTTAATTCATTTACCGTACTCCGTAGTAAAGTACCTTACTGTCCAGGTGCAAGGAGAGACCCTGTCGTTGGAGTGATTCCCCCCCCCGAAAATTCACTGCGGGGAGGGGTATTTGGCTTCCGCGCGGTGGGGGCACGGCATCGTCTGCACTTGCCAGGTCCCGGCTTGTCCTCGGCAGATCGACTCCACTTCGGCCAAAAGGCTATCAATCATTGATAGAGATGAAACGTGGAGATTCTGGTTATTAGACGGCGTAAAGCTGATTGGAGACAAATGGCCGAGGACATAGAAAAGGCTAGTCCCAGACAATATACGTACAGTATTTGTAAGAAGCTTGCAGAAGATTACAAGTACACTCACAATGATAATTAAAACAGGGCAAGACGGCGAGACAACTATAAGGCGATAAAGTCGGTTAGGATCGCTAGTCATATACATGATATCTCAGTATACCTACCGTATGTACCTTAGTGTACAAAAGAACCAACAATCTAGGCCCTAGCCGACCCTGACGATTTGCTGGTGCTGGATGCTCTGCAGAGTAGGTACCAGTGATGATGCCCCATCCACCCCTCCTCGAGGCCAATCGAGCCATGATAACGATCATCCTGGTTGGTTATCGCCAATTTCAACTGGTTCCCTCCACGATCCCCACATGGCGAAACAAAAGCAATCAATTCTCGGGGCTCTTCCCGTGCACGCTGCAGGCCAATCTGTTGCCATGTCGCTCCCCCGATAACCTTCCAGCAACATTTCTTTCCCCGACCCCCAATGCGAGTTCTGTGCGCCGGAGAGGAGTAACCGAGTACCTGCATATCATCGCAAGTGACCAGGAAAGGGCGTAAGGATGGAAGTGGTCAAGGACAACAAAGCCCTTGAGACAGGCGTGTTGGAGAAGGCGTCGGGTCCTTCGTCGGAGCTTTCGTCCGAAGTGGGCATCAACGCCTCTGGCCATAAGCAGGAGCTCGAAAGAAACTTCAGCCTTCTCAGTATCTGTGGTGTCGCCATCACCACCGGCGTGAGCTGGACATCCGTCGGTGGCAGTGTGGTAAATATCTCGATCAGCCGGGACTGGAATAAGATTTGACCATGATCAGGTTGTTGCTATCTACAATGGAGGTCCCCCTGGAGTCATCTTTGAATTGTATGCTTGGAACCTTCAATGCCAAGAGGACAAGGCTGACCAGGTTATAGTATCGCCGTCTCCGTCTTCTATTGGCTTATCGCCGCGTCACTCGCAGAGCTGGCCTCATCAATGCCGTCATCCAGCGGTGGTATGTCGCTTACAATCCAAACACTTCCGCACTTCCCATGCTGACCCTCTTTCAGTCTACCACTGGGCCACCATAACAGCGGGAAAACATGGTCGCCCCTGCGGCTTCTTCGCCGGCTGGTGGAACTTCCTCGCCTGGATCTTCGGCGCCTCCTCCATCACCGCCATCCTCGGCAACCAAGTGGTCGCCATGTACGCCGCATTCCACCCCAACTTCCAAGCCCACGCCTGGCATGTCTTTGTCGCCTACCTCCTCTGCGGCTGGATCTGCTGCGCTACCGTCCTTTTCGCCAACCGTGCGCTGCCGAAAATCGAAATCTTGGGGGGCTTCCTCATCATTGTGGGCGTTCTCATCACCATTATTGTGTGTGCCGTCATGCCCTCCATAAATGGCACGGGACATGCGTCAAACTCCTTTGTCTGGCACGATTGGTCGAACCAAACCGGCTACACGAGCAACGGCTTCGTGTTTGTCGCTGGTATGCTCAACGGCGCCTACGCCGTCGGCACCCCAGACGCCGTGACGCATCTCGCAGAAGAAATCCCACACCCCAGCAAAAACGTGCCGAAAGCCATCCTCGCGCAAATGATCGTCGGCTTCTGGACCGGCTTCCTCTACCTCATCGCCATCTTCTACGCCGTCAACGACCTCACCGCCGTCCTCACCTCCAGCTCCACCTTCCCCATCGCCGAAATCTACCGCCAAGCCACCGGCTCCGCCAGCGGTTCCGTCGGCCTCCTCATCCTCGCCTTCCTGCCCACCTTCGGCACCGCCATAGGCTGCTACATCACCGCCTCCCGCACCTTCTGGACCCTCGCCCGCGACAACGCCACCCCGGCCGCCAAGTTCTTCAGCCGCGTGCATCCGACCTTCAAGAACCCCTTCAATGCCATCGCCCTCTGCGGCGCCATCTGCACCGTCATGGGCTGCATCTACGTCGGCTCCACCACCGCCTTCAACGCCTTCGTCGGCTCCTACGTCATCCTCTCCACCCTCTCCTACCTCGCCGCCATCCTCCCCCACCTGCTCAGCCGCCGCGCCAACATCGCGCCGGGTTGGTTCTGGATGAAAGGGCCCGTGGGTTATATCGTCAATGCGACATCCGTGCTGTATATCATGGCGTTTATCGTTATCTTCTGCTTCCCGTTTGCACTGCCAGTGACGGCTAAGACGATGAACTATGCGTCTTTGATCACGGGGGGGTTGACGGTGTTCGTGGCCGGGTTTTGGCTGGTGCGGAGGGGGAGTTATGTGGGGCCGAGGATTGTGGCTGTGGGGGAAGGGGGGTTGGCGAGGGGTGCGATCTAGATGTTGATTTAAAATGGGAGGGGGTGGTTGGGGAGGAAGAAGCCGGAAGGGGAAAGAGGTGGTTGTATATATCTCTCAATATTCTCTTTCAGGATAATGGATTTTGGATTTGGATAAATCACTACGACGATTAGATTCAGGGTGTGGTGTTTAGGATAGATGCAAGCATGTACAAACCCCTTAAGGTCAAGTTTAGCAAGAACCCAACGTCCTTCCATGATACCACCCTAACAACGACCAAGCGTTCCGCTTACGCGTATTGATTCAGTCGAACAAAAATCTACCAGCGAGCATCAATAAACATTGAAAGACTAGTCTCGTTGAACTAATCATTGAACATTGCGACATGTAGCTTTTTATCCATCTCTCTCAAAATTATCGAACTGAATGTTATCTGAAATATCATCTTTTAATTGATCTTTCAAAATTCAGAAGAAGAAAAGCTTCAGAACATCGATTGGAAAAACATGAAATCAAACTTTCCTAAGTAGAAAAGGATTGAGAAAGATGAAGGAAGATGAAGGAAACAGATCAAGAAGAAATAATGAATGATAAATGACAAATGATTCAAAAGAGGCAGAAAGCGACGAGCTACCTACTTACTAGATCATCATTTGTGCACACGTCTTGAATTTTTCATCTATAAAGTCCGTCGCTTCCGAATTCAAGAAGCAACTCATTTTCGCTCTGACTAATCATTAGTAGTCGGCTCACTACATACTACACAAACATTCATTGAGAGAATTTTTCCCAAGCTTATTACTGCTATACTGCAAGTTTTGCTTTTCTTGATATGGGTTTTTGTCATGGGAAAAAGGGAAGAAGAAAGGCAGGGAGCTTGGATGAGTAGGGAGGAGAAAGAGAAGGGGAAAGAGGGGAGGGAATTATGAGGGGAGAGGGGGGGTTTTGGGAACGGTTGAGTGATGATGGTGAGAAGGGGGGGAGAGAATGTGATGGAGTTAATGTATAGTGGTGGGCGTGGAGAATAAAAAAAGAAGGCAAGGGGCAAAGAAGATTAAACACGTGGGAAAATGTTGGTGAGACTGGTAAGAGAAGAGACTAACGCTGACTGATCTTGAAATGAAACTTCTTCGCTGTAATCACATTCTTCTTACATATTTCTGATGATACTATTACAGAATTCAAATACTTTTTAACAGTTTCCAAATATTTTTTTGTTGTATTTTATATTGTGATCGTTGGACTGAGTGTACGTTCAACAAACTCAGCCCAATCTACTCACCTAGAGAGCAAACTCAATGAGTTGTCGAGATCTCAATTAGATAAGATAAGATAAGAGGATTTCTCACTTAGCAACATAACCCGCAAACATGCTGACTCCAACGGTTGAGGCATTGCGGCTTGCTTGCAAACGAGTTGGAATACGTGGAGACCTTTCAACTCATATCAGAATGCCTGGGGACAGGGACCCAAGAGCCAGCTTCGAGGATTGCATCTATGGAAAGCCTCCCGTCAAGCGTTTCTTCTCTCATTGACTTCCGTTCGTGCACGTCGTAAAGATTTCTTTCCTTATCTTTCAAGTATCTCAGATTTTCTCCGAGCTACCATCTCCGCTTACTTTCAATACTCTCATGATCTTTTTTTCTAGATTCAAGACTACGTTGTTTCACGTCGGAAATCCGAGTGGACGACTTCACACATATGGGCAAATCTAATACTGGACCTTTGCGATACCCGCTCTGTCTGTCGCAACTTGCACATTGAATCGATATCCACTAGTCACGTGAAACCCAGTACTCGCGCACCCGCTACAACCATGGGGCATATTGGTACGTTTTGAGAAACCGTTGGCGTTTCAGAGACCAAACAACAGAATTTGTACCGCAGGTCGCTTACAGCCACCACCGCAGTGCATACCTTGTTACTAAACATTGTTTCCTATATCGAGCTTCTTCCCAAAGTCCTTTCTGACGATTCGGCCGGATATGCAGACGCAGCTACCTCTCATTCGGCTCCTCTCAATTCGCCGCGCCGGATGGCGCTCCGACGATGTAAGACCCCCCCCCCCTGGGAGACTCGAAGCTTGCCGCGTGGGACATTCTCCTATGCCGACCGCGCAAGACCTTCCGAATACTGTGCGTAATGACGCTGGAGTTGCTTTTCTGTTTATAACTTTTGAAGCTGCACATATATGCAGCTCTCCTCTCTATCCACCTTGAAAAGTCCTTGCCCTTTTAACTCTCTGGCATAACCTCCACAAGGACTGTATAACAATGGCCCCACTACCACCTCAATTTTACATCGTGCTTGTCCTTCTTAACGCCCTGTTGCAGTTGTCCAATGCACAGCTCACAGGCACCCTTCGGCACTCATCTAATGACCCGGAGATTCTTACCGTATCCATCGTTAACAGTGGCAATACCGATCTTTCGGTCTCCAATCGCAACAATGTTTTTGACACCCGCGGACTCGCCAAGGCTTTCAGCATCACGGACGAAAGTGGCAACGACATTCCAATCGCTTATACGCAATCGTTGTACCTCAACACCGGGAAGCCTACGCTCCTGGATCTGCCGGCTGGAAAAGAATTCAAGCGGCAATTCAATCTGACAGACTACGTCGATCTGGATCCCGAAGTGCAACCATATACGAAACACATCATCGTGTCTTTGGCATCGATAGTTCGCGGCATTGAGCACAGTTCCAAAACTGCGCGAACCTCGACCACCGAAGAAGTCGGAACCAAACACGCACAACTCTCGGACATTACCATAAAGTCCGAACCCATCAAACTCACATGGACCGTCCATGGACAGCCGCATCAATCCGAAACCCGCCAGTTCAACCCAACAAGAGGCCTCCGAATGATTCCCGGCAAATGCGAGGGTCCCGACTACGAAACCATGAAAACCGCCATGCTAGACGCCGGCTATCTCGCCGGCGCTGCCCTCATCGCCGCCGCTTCTTTTGGCAACATCCCCTTCAAATACTTCTTCGGCAGCGACCCCGCAACCGCGAACAAGGTAGCCGACGTGTTCACGCGCATCCTGCAGGCCCAATCCGGGAATTTGGATCTTATCGGCACCACATGCGAGGACGTCTACAACAACTGCGGCGACGCACACCCCGACCCGAACAACGTCGTCCCAGCCTACACAGCTCAGCTCAAAGGCTCCGGACGCGCCCCCATAATCGTCTTCTGCCGCGTCGGTCTCGCGCTCAAACGGAACCCCGTGCCCTGCACCGCTAACCCCGGAACCATATCCTTGGGCTGGTTGATGGTACATTCCATGACGAATATCTACCATATCCAAGGTCCCGGGCTGGATATCCAAGACAAAGGAGGCGACACGGCGAGGCAGATTGGCAACGAGGTGCAACAAGGGGTAGATACGACTATCAATGCGAAACCGTATGCGTATCTGGGGAGTTGGGCGTGGGATATGGGATTGGGAGGAGAGCCGTGGAATCAGCAAAAGGTTTGCTTGGATAACTTTTGGAGAGGGAATTTTGACACGACGTTGGCGCCTTGGGTGTGGCATGATGTCGTGGGGTAGGCTGACGTTTGGGTTGCGCAAAGGCTTTCTATGCCGAGAGCTGTCGTAGATAGCGAAGCGCTGAGCTTGGGAATTTATTGCTCGAGGTTCGGTTTGGCTCTGGTTCGTAGATTATCCGTCAAAATCATCTCATCTTCTGGTATAAGATTTCTTTTAGGTACTCTCATACCCTACAGTATACTCTCAGATCAAGCGTAGAATGACGTTGATTTGCGCTCACGAAAATCTCATCACTGTCATTCTTTCTCGACTCATATCATACAATGACCTGCTTTCGTCATGCTTCTTCCTCAACATCTCACTCCAACTTCGTGCCTCCGCTCTCAGTTTATCAAAACCTCTACGTATCTTCCTCTAAACAGTCTTATAGTTAAATATTTCCATTGCGATCAACATCTATCTCGAGCCTTCCCTTCCCTCACCTCACCTATGCTATGAATAAATCATCTCCTTAACCCGACACGGAGCCATCCAACATTCCTATCTGCATAATTTGCTTTTTGCCTTTCTTTTGCTTCGGGGGGAAATTCAGAAGCTTCGAAGCTGCCATCAGCAGCACCTCGTCGTCGTCGTCGTCTGCCATCGGAACCGCTCGCTTAGTCGGTGGAAATTGCGTGCAGAGAGGCCTGTTCAGTATTTCGTTGGCGTCGATTGCGTTTAAACCGACGAACCTTGCTCGGAGGCATTACTTTAAATCTCGTCGTCGTCGGCGTCGGCGTCGGCTGCTGCTCGCTAGTCGACGACGACGTTGCTCAGAAGGTCTGACTAGCCTGAAACCTCGGAACTTCTGTCTATCCGCCAAAGGGGGGGGGGGGGGGGGCACAAAAATCATGTAACCATAAGCGGCTGAGCCGAGGCGCCCCTATCCCTCCCCACCAAAATTGGATGTTTTGATGGGGGGTGGGGAATGCCTCGAGCGCTTATGGTTACATGGACTTTTTTTGTCGTCCACTGGTGAGCCGACAAAAGACTCGATGGGAGCTGTGTCAGCAGGGAAGATAAGAAGGAAAAGAACGTTTCACCAACATGTTTCTGGGCTCTGTTACTTTGGAATTTCGGCCAAAGAAAGTCCTTGGCACCTCAAAGTGGGTTCTAGAGCTTCTTTGGGATACGAACGAAGATCGCCAAAGGGTGATGGGTAGGCCCGTGTTTAAGTAGAAAGCATAGAAAGCTGACAAGGCAGTCTTATAATCTTGTAGTAAAGTAAAGTCATGGCCCGATAGAGTAGCTAATCACTACACGCATTACGCGCGCTAGCTAATTCGGTTCTCCAGCGCTTAATGTTATTTATCTTGGTCGTTTTAGAGACGAAGTTCGAGTGGTAAAGTAATCGTGTCGTCAATGATTACATGTGCTCATATCTACTACAGCGATCTTGATGTCTGCTCACAACTCAATAAGCTTAATGTTGGTAGAAGATCACTTCATTATACTATCAAATGTTGAACGTGAACTCGAAACTCGAAACTCGAAACTCGAAACAAGAAACAAGAAACAAGAAACAAGAAACAGACGAGAGATCAATCCTAAATTTCAATCCGAGCGAGACAGCACAACTACGTCTAGCTTTCTTTGCGGTCACTGCTAAGGCACTGTCTTGAACGAGGGCGCAGGGACTAAGATGTGGGGTTGAGATGCGTTTGGTGTGGTGTGTGGAAGAAGAGTTATTAGGGAAGATGGGGAAAGGGAAAAGGGTGCTGTATCAGATGTGATGCGGTGTTTGATATGAGGATATATAATTGTTATAGTGGGAATGGATATAGGCTGTTGAGCTGCTATTTCAGACATGGCATTCGCCTGAAATCGGTCTTACACCGTTCTTGCTAGAGTGGAGATCTTGTGGCTTTTTCGGATGTGATGCCGTTTGGATGCGCTCGTCCGAAAATAGGATTCGTTAGGTCGCCTTGGATTGTTCTGGCGTAACGAGAAAAAGAAATCTAGCACACTGCTGGGTTATCGGACCCACGGTGGCGTTGGCGATTACGCTTCGGGGCGAGGATGTCCGCCTGCTTGTTGTGGCTTGTTCCAAAGGTTACCTGTATTAGGTCTTTCATTCAAAGGCCGTATGGTAGACATCGGACTGCGGGCGGCGGCCCCGGAGGCTCTCGAAGCTTTCTGTGACATACATATACAGAGATGCAGGATTTTTGGCCGTGAAGATGGCACCGTGGGTGGAAGATGGAGGACTCATCGGCTCCGGGTGTTATTCCCGACAGGCGAACAATGATAGAGTCGACGAGGAGGTTGGTCAAGACCCTGAGTAATCGTGTTTTGGTGTTTTCCAGTAGCAGTGCTTATGGACTGAAGCAACTTCATCCCATGGCCTTCCGCAGCAATGGAGCCACCTGCTTCCGGCTCTTGCTCACATTTTTCTGATTCCAAACCTTCCTTAATAGCTGTTCTTTTGGCCCTTCAGGAGATGTGTTATACTCGATAACACCGGACACATTCAGCTCTTCAAGTCCGAGCTCTGCCGTTGCCTGTAGGGCAAATTTGGAGGCGATAGTGGCAACTGCGTGATGCGCTTGCAGCAACAATTGTCTCTGAAAGCCTTTTTCCTTGGAGGTGGATGTGGTCATGATTGCAAAGAATGAGATATCACAAGCAGACATGAAGTCGGAAATGGCAATGTCAAAGCAATCCCCTTCTTTTTCCGGTTTTCTTTCTTCCCATGATTTCCCAACGAGGAATTCCAACGGTCTGACGACCGAACTGATACCAAGCTTCCTTTCCCCCTCGATCCACTCTTTGTAATCTTTTCTCAGTATATCCTTGAGTGCCAGGCCTCCAATATCACTCTTGGCTGCATTGATCTCTGCGTAAAACTTAGCTCTATCCCAAGTCCTTGCCTCCCTTGCAGACGACTGA
>JAABUL010005219.1_pt1 | contig 16449 bp, 16 predicted proteins | sample 5559151 | NCBI WGS metagenome assembly JAABUL01 (sample SAMN10711876, study PRJNA513368) | rock metagenome | isolation source: Antarctica rocks | place: Antarctica: Victoria Land, Pudding Butte sud | reverse complement strand
TGGCGGGGTGGACAGCGTAGGGTTTGCGCCCGAGGTCCTGGTCACCGACAGGCTGGGCTCATACGGAGCCGCCAAGCGGAAGCTCGGTCTTCTGGCTCGCCACGAGCAGGGTCTGCGCAAGAACAACCGGGCCGAGAACTCGCATCAGCCGACACGCCGGCGCGAGCGCAAGATGCAACGCTTCAAGTCGTCCGGATCGGCCCAGCGCTTTCTGTCCGCCCATGCTGCCGTCCACAACACCTTCAACACCCAACGCCACCTCGTTTCCCGCCGCACCCTCCGCCAGTTCCGAGCCGAGGCGGCCGCTACGTGGGAGGAGGCTACGGCCGCGTGAGCTTCGAGCCTGAGTTCACTCAAATGCCGCTCGCTTTCAGTTCCCGTGACAATGCCTCCGCCCCCAACGCCGTTGACATGCTCGCCTACGATCTCACCCGGCACATCAACATCATCGGGCAGTATAAGTTGTCGCCGCCATCAGCACTGCCGGAACGCGTTCGCATCATCCGGTTCTGAGTGCGGCGATGCCGGTTTTCAGAGCGGCCTGGAAGATCGTTAGATCGAGACCATAGGCGATGGCCGTAAAACCCTTGTCCAGGTAGTCCCGCCCCCAGGTTTCGTTACCCGCCATCATGCCTGCGGCTTTGCCGTGGCGCTTGGCTGCCGCAACGATTCTGTCCACCGCCGCGAGGTAGTCGGGGTGATCGAACTGTTCCGGAATGCCCATGGAATTCGTCAGGTCGAAATGCCCCAGCCAGACGACGTCGACGCCGTCCACGGCCGCGATCTCGTCCACATTGCGCACCCCTTCCGCCGTCTCGACGAGGGGGATCACCATCGTGCGCTCGTTTGCGACTGCCATCTTTTCCGCCACCGAGCCGGCCTCGTAGTCGTCATGCGCCACGCCGAAGGCCGCGCCGCGGTGGCCTCTCGGCGGATAGCGGGTCGCATCCACGATAGCACGGACCTGATCGGCGCTCTCCACCATGGGCACCATGATCCCCATCGCGCCCATATCGAGGCACCGAGTAATGTAATGCGCCTGCAAGGCTGGCACGCGCACCAATGGCACAAGACCGAGGCCACGACAGGCAGCCAACTGGGTTTTGATGACCTCGATGCCAATGCCGCTATGCTCCATGTCGTAAAAGATAAAGTCGGCCCCGGCCGCCTTCACGATCCCGGCGATCCCGGGGGTGAAGAACTCGAAGATCATGGTTCCGAAGGCGGGCCGTCCCTCTTTCAGCATTTGTTTGACGGGATTGGGTCGCATGGGTCTCCTCCGCTTTGCCGCTCGGCCTGGTGTCTTTGATGCAAATGGAATTCGATACTTTCCGGCCTGTCAGCGTTCTGCTCTTGCGGCCTGCTTCGGCTCTTGCGACTTCCAGTAGAGCCCCTCCACCTCGAGAAGGTGCTGCCGCATGGCCGCTTCGGCCTCGTCGGGGTCCTTCGCCTTGACGGTCCTGAAAATCGCCCGATGGGCTTTGAGGGCGCCACGGGCGGCACCACGCCGCTGCAGCGTCGAGGACCGCTGCTCGGTGAGCCACTCGGCCAGCGCGATATGCATGGCCACGAAGATCGTGTTGCGCGGGATCTCGGCCAGAATGAAATGGAACTCGACATCGGTGCGCGCGAAGGCCGTCATGTCACCGAGCGCCGCTTCATTGGCGGCGAGCGCCTCCGCGAGCCGGTCGAGGTCCTGTGCAGTGGCAAAGGTCGCCGCGTGCCGGACCAAGCTGATTTCAAAGAACATTCGGGCTTGCTGGAACTGTCGGACGCCATCGCTCTGGTTTAGCAGATAGCGGGCCGCGGTGCCGAGTTCGCCGACGAGAGTTGCGGCGGACGGCGGGATGACGCGCGCCCGTTCCCCGTTCTGGATCGCGAGCAGCCCAGCCTTCTGCAGAGACAGCAGAGCTTCGCGAACAGCGGGGCGACCCACCCCGTGCCTCTCCATCAGCTCGCGTTCCGACGGCAAGGCATCGCCGGGCCGGAGGCGGCCGTCGAGGATCTGCTCTTCCAAGCGGCGCGCGATCTCCTGATAGATCTTCGCCCGTCGGATTGGGTCGACCGCCGTCATCGCGACCGATCGGATGGGCCGCGGGAGCGGGTTGCACACTTGACGCTCGGAATGGAGCTCTCCTATCCTGATCTATGGCATCAAAGGTATACCACGTCGATCTCGAATGAGAAGGGCGGGCCGACGGAGGAAGCATGGGAGAGGCATTTCACGTGGCGCTTTCCGGGGACTTCAGGAAGCCCGACGGCACCCCGACCTATCCCGATTTTGACCTTGGGCCGCTGCGCGAAGCAGCCGGCATCAGGCTCTCCTATCTTGAAGACGCCAGTCCCCTCCGGGCCGACCAATTCGAGGAGGTTGATGCCCTGATCCTCCTGGGCCACCGCTTCGACGCGACCAGCGTGCCAAAAAGCGGCCAGCTTGCCGTCGTGGCGCGGTTCGGCGTAGGCTACGACACGGTCGATGTCGAGGCTTGCACGCGGGCCGGTATCGCGCTCGTGATCACGCCCGACGGCGTCCGCAGGCCGGTCGCGGTCTCGGTCATCACGCTCATGCTGGCGCTGACCGGCAAGCTGATCGAGAAAGACCGACTGACCCGCGAGGCTGCGGCGGGGTTCGCCCGACGATCGGATTACATGGGCGTCGGGCTGGTCGGTCGCACGTTGGGATCGCTAGGGATCGGCAACATCGGGGCCGAGGTGTTCCGTCTCGCCAAGCCGTTCGAAATGCGGTTCATCGCGCACGATCCCTTCGCCGATCCCGCGACGGCGCGCGACCTCGGGATAGAACTGGTCGGCCTGACGGATCTCTTCCGGCACGCCGACGTGCTCTCGGTGTGCTGCCCGCTGACGCCCGAGACGCGGCATCTGGTCAATGCCGAACGGATCGGGCTGATGAAGTCGAGCGCCTATCTTATCAATACGGCCCGCGGCCCGATCGTGGACCAAAAGGCACTGACGGCGGCGCTGCAAGCGCGCCGGATCGCGGGCGCCGGGCTCGACGTTTTCGAGCAGGAGCCTCCCGACGCCGATGATCCCCTGCTCAAGCTCGACAATGTCATCCTGGCGCCGCATGCCTTGTGCTGGACCGACCAGTGCTTCGCCGGCAACGGAGCGGCCGACGTCCGCGCGGTTCTGGAGGTGCAGCACGGCCGCGTTCCGCGCGGCGTCGTCAATGCCTCGGTTCTCGAGGCGCCGGTCTGGCGGGAGCGCCTCGCCGGCTTGGCGGCGCGGTTCGGGACCTGAGCGCGATGGCCAGCCCGCCCGACGATCCGGTCGCGCTTTATGGCACCGAAGAGCCGGTTGCCGCGCCGATAGGCTTGCACGCTGGCGCGCTCACGGCCGAGTTCGAGGCAGGCAATCTGCGTCGCATTCGCTACGGTGCGGTCGAGGTCATCAGGGGCATCGTCTTCCTGGTGCGCGACCGGCATTGGGGCACGCCGCATGCGACCGTGACGGACCTGGAGGTGGATCAGCAAGCTGCCGGATTCACGGTCCGGTACAGCGCTGATGTCGGAAATTCTGCCGAGCGCTTTCGATATAGGGTCGCAATCGACGGTCGTGAGAACCGTTTGACCTTCACGGCAGAAGGCTGGACCGACATCGGGTTCGAGACGAACCGCACAGGCTTCGTGGTGCTGCATCCGATCCTTAGCGTGGCCGGAGAAGCCGTCCGCATCGAGCATGCGGATGGAAGCATCGAACACGGTCGTTTCCCGGATCTGGTCGAGCCCCTGCAGCCGATGATGGATCTGCGTGCCCTCACGCATGAGGCGGCGCCCGGGGTCACGGTCGAGTGCCGCATGGAGGGCGACACGTTCGAAATGGAGGACCAGCGCAATTGGTGCGACGCCTCGTACAAGACCTATGTCCGTCCGCTGGCGCAGCCTTGGCCCTACCGCATCGAAAAAGGTGAGACGCTCCGTCAATCCGTCTCGCTGGCAATCAGGGGCGTCGCGTCCCGTGCGGCCCCGGCGGACGATGTCATTCAAATCTCGACGGGTGAGCGGCTCGGACCCGCGCCCAGAGTGGGGCTCGGCTTCGATCCGGACGAACTCGAGGCGACGCGGCGGGTCCTGCCGCAATTGGCCGAAATGCGGCCGAGCATGCTGGTCTGTCATTTCGATCCGCGTCGCGGACATGGCCCCGATACCTTGAAAGCCGCTGCCGAGGTCGCAACGGCTCTGGCTGCCGAGCCTTGGCTCGAAGCGGTCGTGTCGGAGGTGGACGGTTACGAGGCGGAGATCGCGGCGCTTGGCGAAATGGTACGCTCCCTCGGTGCACCGTTCCGAACCGTGGTGCTCTCACCGGCCGCCGACCTGAAAAGCACGCCACCCGGCCAAGTGTGGCCGGCCGCGCCACCGGCGGCCCAATTCTACCGGGCCGCACGAAGGGCCTTCCCCGGGGCGCGTCTTGGCGGGGGGATGATCTCGAATTTCACGGAACTCAACCGCAAACGCCCGCCGCTGGAGGACATCGATTTCGTGACCTTCACCACCATGGGGCTGGTTCACGCGTGCGACGACGATTCCGTGATCGAAGGGCTGGAAGCTTTGCCCGCCATGGTTCGCACCGCTCAGGCGATCGCCCGTGACCTGCCGATCGTGGTCGGGCCGAGCGCCATCGGGCTGCGCATGAACCCTTATGGCGTGGGGCCGCTCCCCAACCCGGAGAACAAGCGGCAAGCGATGGCCCGGAACGATCCGCGCCAGCGCAGCGCATTGGGAGCCGTCTGGGCGCTCACGCATTACGCCCGGCTCGCCCAAGCCGGCATCCAGGCCGTGGCTTACGGCGCCCCCACCGGTCCCTTCGGTGTCGTCCACACGGCACAACCCTGGCCGACACCAGGTTACGAGCGCGAGGGGACGGCCTATCCCATCTTTCAGGTGCTACGGCAGCTCGCTTCCTGGCGCGGCCACCCCCTGAGGCGGGTCACCATCTCGGTGCCCGCGGCGGTGGAGGGCGTTGCGGTAGACCGCGGCGCGTGCACCGAACTGCTGCTTGCCAACCTGACGGCGCAAGTGCAGCGGGTCCGGATAGGTGCCGAGGACCGAACGCTAGGCCCCTTCGCAACGCATTTCGCCCGTCTTTCGTAACGGCGATCATTTGGTATTTTGGCTCACCCAGAATTCGACGACGCTTTTTCGCTGCACGAGATCGCGCGTGGCCTCGTCGAAACGACGAAAATGGCTCGAGGCCAGATGGACCTCGAAGGCAGTCCGGTTTTCATAGATCTCGTAGAGGAGCACGTCCGGAGCCTCCGCACCGAGCGGCGTGAGGACATCGAAGCGCAGGCAGCCCGGCTCCTCGCCGACCGAGGTTCTCGCATTCTGCGACACAAGTTCCAGAAACCGTTCGCGCGCGCCTCCCTGCAGATCGAAGGCGACCGTGATGGCATAGCAGGCCATCGGCCTAACCTTTCCAGGCGACCGGCGCGACAGCACGGCCGCTGGCGGCAGCCGCGTAGGCTGCATCGACCAGCGCATAAGTGTTCAGGTTGTCGGCCCCGCTGGTCTCGGCCTCCTGATCCTTGCTCCAGGCTGCCATGATCGTCCTTTGGGTCAGCAGCACGCTTTCCTGCGCAACATGCCAGGGTTCCTGCGTCCAGGACAGCAGAGGCGAGCCGATATAGGTCTCGCTCGCCCTGCCTCCGGACGTCACCACCATCCGAAAGTCCTCGTGAACCTTGATCGAGCCGTTCTCGCCTTCGATGGTCACGAGCGTTTGCGGAAAGAAGTCGGGTATCTGACGGGCCTCGTAGGTACATTCGACGAGGCTCACGGCGCCGGACACGTGCCGAAGCAGCATCGTGGCGGTGTCCTCGCCAACGTTCAGCGGATTCCGGTGTTGTGTCTCGCACGACAGGTGGCGCACTTCGCCCATGAAGACGCGGGCAAGATCGAGGACGTGGATGCCGACGTCCAGAATGGCCAGTTTCTCTTCCTCGTGGAAATAGGGTTGCGTCTTGTAGACGTCGAAACCGGTTCGAAACGTCAAACGGGCCCAGGTCGGCGCCCCGATGGCGCCCGAGGCCAGAACCTCTCGCACCTTCCGCATGGGCGCCTGGAACCGGAAATTCTCATGGACTGCGAGCTTTACGCCAGCGACCCTGGCGGCCTCCACCATGGCAAGGCATTGCTGCCAATCGGGCGCGAAGGGCTTCTGAACGATTGTCCGAACGCCGTGCCGCAAGGCCAGAAGCACCAGGTCGTGGTGCGTCTCCATCCGCGTGGCGATGTCGACGAAGTCGAGCCGCTCGGTCTCGAACAGGGCATTCGGATCGCTGGCGTAGCGCGGCACCCCGAAGGCTTCGGCGGCCGCCTTCGCCTTGGCGGGGTCGATGTCGCAGACCGCGACGAGTTCGACCCCCTCCGTCCTCATGTCCCGCCATGCGTTGAGGTGGTTCTGGGCGAAGAAGCCGCAGCCGATCAAGGCACCGCGCATGTCCACCCCTTCCGAGTTCGCCCGCTTTCGGGCCTCATCAGGCTTTATTGAACTTTCAGGGCCGCCAGCACCTTGTCGACGTTGCCTTTGGTGACCGCCAGCACACCGGTGTCGATGCTGGGCGGAACCGGCACGCCGCCCTGCTGCGCCGTCAGCCCCGACGTCTTCAGGCCGTTGTGGTTGAAATCATAGAGGGTCTTGATCGCGTAGTAGATGAAGAGTTCGCGGTTCTGCACGATGATCGCCTCGGCCCAACCGCTCTGGGCGTTCTTGAAGAAATCCGGCGTTTGTTCCATGGCGGTCACGACCACGTCGCCGGGCTTCTTGCCGGCCTCCTGAAGCGCCCGGATAATGCCGGCCCCCGACTCCGAGTCCATCCCGGCGATGCCCACGATGTCGGGATGCGCGGCGAGCAGCGAGGCGGTGACCTCTGCGGCCTTGGCCGCGTCCCCGCCATCGTCTTCGCTGGCCACGATGGTGAACTTTCCGCCGCCGTTGGCCTTGATGTAGCCGGTGAAGCCCGCAACGCCTTCGCGCATATTGCCAGCATTGATGATCGAGGTGACGGCGATCTTCCCGCCGTTGGGCAGCTTCGCCATCATGGCCTTGGCCTGCGCTTCGCCGATGCTGGTCCAATTGGTGCCGATGTAGGAGATCCGCTTGGAGTTGGGCAGGTCACCGTCGTCAACGACGGTGGGCACCCCCATTTCCATGCATTTGTTGACCGCCTCCGTCAGCGAGGGGTCCCAACCACCGACGACCGAGACGCCGGCCGGCTTCTGGGCGCAGACCTGCTCGACCGCAGCGATGAACCCGGGGAGGTCGAAATCGGTCGGCCCGGCGACGCGGACCTTGACCTTGAGTTCGTCCGCCACCTTCTTCATGCCCACGTAATCGTATTGGACGAAGAGCGGCAGGTTCGCCTTGTTGGACACCCAGTAATAGGTCTCCTTTGCGTCATCCGGACCGAAGCTCGATTGCTGTGCCGAAGCTGGAAGCGCAGTCGTTGCAAGCGCGAGCATGGCGGCTGTGCCTACGAGTGTCTTGATCATCATGGTTCCTCCCTTGGTTTGATGTTTTGCGGGAACCGCTGCGTCTGGTTCCCGGATCCCTCACCCTCGTTGACCTCGTTTGAAGCGGTCGAGCGAGACGGCAAGCAGCAGAACCAGCCCCACGATGATGGGCTGCCAGAAGATGCCGATGCCATTGATGATCATCGCGTTCTGGACTAGCGCGATGAACAGCACGCCGAGCACCCCGCCCAGAACATTGCCTTCGCCGCCCTTCAGGCTCGCACCGCCCAAGACCGTCGCCGTGATGACGCTGAGCTCCACGCCGATGCCGGCCGACACCACCGCCGAATTCAGTCGCGAGGCACCGAGCACGCCGGCGAGCCCCGCCAGCCCCCCCATGATCAGGAACGCGATGAGGCTGAGCCGCTCGACCCGGATGCCGGACAGCTTGGCGGCCCGGGCGTTGCCGCCGATGAAGTAATATTGGCGGAAGAACCGCGTCTTCGCCACGGCCCAGCCCCCCACGAGCACAACGGCGAGCATGACCCAGAATGGGGTCTGGATTCCAAAGAACACGCTCTGGCCGTAGAGCTTGAAGCTGTCGCTGATCGGGGTGACGCCCGTGCCGGCGGTCAGATAGGTCAGGCCGCGATAGATCGTCAGGGTGGCGAGGGTCGCGATCAGCGCGTTGATGCCGAGACGCGTGACGATGAGCCCATTGACCAGCCCCGCCACGAGTCCGACCGCAATCCCTACCAGCGCACCGAGTTCCGGGGGCCAATGCCACCATCCGACCGCCACCCCCGACCACACGCCGGCCAGCGCAAGCGTCGAGCCGATCGAGAGGTCGAAGGCTCCCGCGATCATCAGCAGCATCATACCGGCCACCAGGATGCCATTCTGGGCCGCGTTCAGGAGGACCGCCGACATGTTGTAGCGGGTCGGAAAGTTGTTCGGGTAGAGGATGGTCATGCCCGCCGCCAGCAGGACGATGAGCATGAACAGCATCGTTGCGCGGGAATTCGCGAGGTGGACGATGCTCCGCGTGAGCATGGACGAGCGCACCGCATTCGGAGCCGCCTCGACTCCGTTGTGCTCGGCGCGTGCGACGTCGTTCATGCTTGGATTCCGCTCGGTCGGATCTGGGCAGTCGGCGCCCGGGAGGCGGGCGCCAGCGAGGTGAAGCGGGTCGCAAGGCGCAGCACGGCTTCCTCGTCCGCGGTCGAGCCGTCAAGCTCGCCCACCGTTCGGCCGTCCGCCATGACGACGATGCGATCCGCCAGAGTCAGGACTTCCGGCAGATCCGAAGAAACCACCAACAGGGCCAGTCCCTCGCCGGCCAGCTTGCGCAAGAGGCGATACATCTCGGCCCGGGCACCGACGTCGACACCGCGGGTCGGCTCGTCGACCATCAGGATGCTGGGTTCCATGGCCAGCCATTTGGCGACCAGCACCTTCTGCTGGTTGCCGCCCGACAGTTCGCCCACGGCTTTGCGGGCCGAAGGCGTCGCGATCCGCAGCTCACGGATGAAGCGGTCCGCGAGCTCCTCCGCTTTCCTTTCCGAAACGCAGCCGTTCGTCGAGACCTTCTTCAACACCGCGGCGCCGATGTTGCTGGCGAGATCCATCTCTAGAAAGAGCCCGCCGTCCTTACGGTCCTCCGGAACCATGCCGATGCCGGCCTTCATGGCGTCCCAGGGCCCGGAGAAAAGAACCGGCTTGCCGTTAACCAGCACCTGTCCCGCGGTAATCGGGCGGCCCCCGAAGATCGTCTCGCAAGTTTCCGATCGGCCGGATCCTACGAGCCCTGCAAGGCATACGATCTCGCCGGCCCTGACCGTGAGGCTCGCTTCGCGCACGAAAGGGTCGGATGACACGTTTCGAAGCTCGAGACGCACGGGGCCCGGCGAGCGTTCCCGAGCCTCGCGCATGAAGTGAACGTCACGGCCGACCATCAGGCGAATGAGTTCGCCCGCATCGGTCGCCGCTATATCGCGCGTGCCGGTCACCTGGCCGTCCTTGAGGACGGTGACGCGATCGCAAACCGCGAAGATCTCGGCCATTCGATGCGACACGTAGATGACGGACACACCGTTCGCCTTGAGGCGACGAAGGATCTCGAAGAGCCGCTCCGTCTCGGTCAGGGTCAGCGCAGCCGTCGGCTCGTCGAGGATCAGGAGCCGCAGGTCTTGCGACAGAGCTTTGGCGATCTCGACGACCTGGGCCTGGGCCGAAGACAGATCCGAAACGCGACTGCGCGGATCGATCCGGACGTTAAGGAGAGCCAGGAATTCCGCCGTTCGCGCCGCCATGGTGCGTTCATCGATCCTTCCCAAAAAACCGGTCGGCTGCCGACCCGCGAAAACGTTGTCCGCAACCGAGAGCGTCCGCGTCAGACTGCCTTCCTGGTGGACGATGCCGATTCCGAGTTTGCCGGCGGCCGCCTCGTCGAGCAGTGAAAGCTCAGAACCGTCGAGGGACACGCGCCCCCCGTCGCGCTCGTAAACGCCAGCGATGATCTTTCCGAGCGTTGATTTTCCGGCGCCGTTCTCGCCGAGGAGAGCGTGGATCTCACTTGGATTGACCGTCAAGGAGACGCGGTGCAGCGCCTGCACGCCCGGGAATGCCTTCGAGACATCTCGAACCTCGAGCCTGGGAGGCGCTGCGCTCACGCTGGCCGATCCGTTTCCGGCGAGGGTCTCGAGCAGGATCGGTTTGAGCGGGATCGGTTTGAGCGGGATCGCCAAGCGGTGCGCCCATCGACAAAACTGCTCGTCATTTCAAGCTGGAACGGTTCTCGCAGGCGCGGAGCCGCCCCAGGCTGCAAATCGACCCTGCAGCGCCCCTCCGTTGGAGAAAGCGCGGATGGCGAGCGACGACGAGCACGCATCAGCCTGCCTGGTGCCACAACGGTCCTCCCCGTCGCAATCTCTGCGGATCGCCAGCGAATTACGGCAGCACAACAGGCATCGCCGGCTGCATTCACCTTGCTGTCTGGCATGATAGGTGTCAAACATGAAAGGCCATGGGTGCTTCATGTCCAGAGATCTCTGGGCGGTTCCAGTCCCACAAGTGTGAAAACGCGGCCAACACCGACCCTGCCCTGCGTCGGCGTATCTATCTGGTAGGAAGCCTTTTCAGCAGCACATGGGGTCGTGCATCGCGCGAAGAAAGACCCCGGACCAATCGCGGATTCGCTCATTGTATCAGGTCGTTGAAGTGAATCATGACCGGGTCGGTGTTGACCGTGTTTCACAGACCGGGCCTACAAACAGCGACGGCGCCGCTTGTCCAATCCGGGCTGCGGCTCGCTCAAAACTGCTGCATGGCATCGCCAAGGGCCGATGCTGGCTCATCGAGATCATGACAGGATCCATCGACGATATCGAGGCGATCGCCCGGCGTGAAAGCATCAGCGAGCGAGCAGCCCGCATGACCATCTCGTTGGCGTTCCTGGCGCCCGACATCGTCCAGGCTGCCGCAGACGGCACCTTGCCTCGCGGCTTCGGCATCTCGCGCCTGACCGATCTTCCCCTCGGCTGGGCCGAGCAGCGCCACGAGCTCGGGCTTCCCGCACAGGCTTGATCGGCTCAGGCCAGGTGTGTCCGTAGGGAGCGGCAGACCGTTGTATCGCGGTTCGCGTCCTCAAGCTCGGGCCAGAAACTCGAGTTTGCGAACCGCTCTCCGGTCTTCGCGAACCTGTCTCCAAATACCCCAATGCATCCGAGCACGGAAAAGAAGTTTTGACCGCGGAGACTGGCCCGGCATTTCCGTCCGAGGTCTCGGGATTGACGGTCTCTGCGCGAATGACCGCGAGAGCCGTCCCGCTAACCTCCGGATATTCGGGGCGTTACTGCAAGATCCCCGAAAGGGCCAGAAGCTATAAAGTGCGTGGTGGTGGACGCAGGCGGGTGCGAACCTGTCTCCCGCTCGTGCGCTTCCCTGCATTCAGGGAAAACAACAGGGAAATCACCGTTCTGAGCGGGTTTTGCGCAAACGTCGGCCAGAATTCAAGTGCGGTCTCAATGGGTTGCCCCTGCAATTCCCTGCGCAGCCGAGCAGGGAAATAAATCGCCGCTGCAGAAAGTGAAATGCGCGATCGAGTGCAACAACAGGGAATTCGCGTTGCCGAGCGTTGCCGGTGAATGAAGGTCCTCACGGACTTGCTAACGCGTTGAGCGATCTTACCTTCAACCTTGTTCTCCCGCTCAGCGTCTATGCAGCTTTGGAGGCCGATGGATGGACGAGACAGAAAGAAGGCTGCTGCACGAAGTCCTGGTGAAGAGCCTCAGCGATCCGGCGGCCCAGGTGCAGTTGGCGAGGGTAGGCCGTTTCCTGGCGGGCATGCAGGCCGCCGCCATGGCCGTCGCCGAGGAGCTCCACGGGTTTGCGGTCCGGCATCGGCTTCGGGACAAGGTCACGGCCGCTTTGGTCGTCGTCGATGCCGCTATTCAGAAGGTTAAGGCAACGCCGCCGTCGCCCGGCTACGAGCCCCTCCTGATCAGCCGTGGGGTCGATCCGGTGGTTGCGCGGATGTCCGCTTTCATGATCGTCCGGTACGGCAGCCGAAAGGCCAGGCGGAGCAATGACGAGGACCAGGTCATCCCGACGGCCCTGCGCAACCTGTCGCAACCCGGTCGCCGCGCAAGAACCATCGCCAGAACCGCGGCCATGCTCCGCAATTTGCCCGACGTCGAGCGCTCTATCCTCGCCGTGTTCGACGGCGTTGGGCGCGCGGACGATGGCCAGCGCTTCTTGGCTCTCCTCGACAGGGCCGCAACGACCGACCCGACTGTCTGTCGGGAACTGGCCGGGATCGCGCAATCTGTCGCGGGCCAGGTCAAGACCCGGCGGGGTCCCAGGATCAGCATCGCAAGCGCCTCGCACCAGCTGGCGCTGGACTTCATTTGGGGCTTGAAACGGCCTATCGCTTACACTTTCAACGCATACAAGAACAGGTTCACGGATCCGGTGACGCTTGCCACCATGCTTGAGTTCGGGATCGCCGACTTCGATCCGCGGCCGGCCGTGCGTCGGCTGCGCAAGGAGCGGCAATCAGCGAAATAGCCGAATCAGTGCCTTATCCAAGATGAGCCGCCGCCTCCAGAGTGATCGCACGATCATTCAGGAGGGCATCATGCCGACCCGGGACCCGCTTCAATCATCGCGCCTCGCCGCCAAAAGCCGACCGGTTGACCCGGCCATCATCGAACGTCTGCCGATCGCGGCCTTGCGACCCAATCCACGCAACGCCCGCACCCATTCCAAAGCGCAAATCCGGAAGATCGCCGCGAGCCTCAGGACCTTCGGCTTCGTCACCCCGATCGTCGTCGACGAGACCCTGACCATCCTGGCCGGCCACGGACGCTTGGAAGCCGCCCGCTCGGAAGGGATGAAGGACGTTCCGGTCGTCCGGATCGATCACCTCAGCGAGGCGCAGAAGCGCGCCTACGTCATTGCCGACAACAAGATCGCCGAACAGGCCGGCTGGGACCGGGAGTTGCTGGCCGCCGAACTCGGCGACCTCATCACGCTTTTGCCCGGCGAGGGTTTCGACATCAGTCTCACGGGTTTCGAGGTGGCCGAGATCGATCCGCTGATCGCCGATGCGGCCGAGGTCGCGACTGCTATCGACGACCTCGCTCCCCCGCCTCCGGCGACCCCGGTCGCGATCCGCGGCGACCTTTGGCTCATCGGCCGGCATCGCCTTCTCTGCGGCGACGCGCGAGACCGCACCGCCGTCGCGCAGCTGACCACCGGCGATAAGATCGCCTGCTTATTCACGGACCCGCCCTACAACCTGCGCGTCCGCGACATCGTCGGGCGCGGCCGCACGCGGCACGAGGAGTTCGCCTTCGCGTCGGGCGAGATGTCCGATGCCGACTTCCGGCAGTTCCTCGCCACCACCCTCGGCCATGCCGCCCATGCCTGCCGGCCCGGCGCCATCGCCTTCGTGTGCATGGATTGGCGGCACGTTGCGGACCTGATCGGGGTCGGGCGGACGACCTTCGGCGCCATGCTGAACCTTTGCGTTTGGAACAAGACCAGCCCCGGACAGGGCAGCTTCTACCGCTCGCAGCACGAACTCGTCGCCGTGTTCCGTGTCGGCGAGGAGCCGCATCGCAACAACGTCGCGCTCGGCCGCTTTGGGCGCAATCGCTCGAATGTCTGGACCTATCCGGGGGTGAACAGTTTCGGTTCGGGGCGGCTTGAGGCCCTGGCGGCCCATCCGACCTCGAAGCCGGTGCAGCTCGTCGTCGACGCGCTACTCGACTGCACCCGCCGGGGCGATGCGGTGCTCGACCCTTTCACCGGCTCGGGCACCACCATCATGGCGGCCGAGCGCATCGGCCGCCATGCCTTCGGCGTCGAGTTCGAGCCCCGCTACATCGATGTGGCGATCACGCGGTGGCAGAACGCGACCGGGCGCGATGCGACGCTCGCGGGCGACGGTCGCACCTTCGAGGAGATCGCGGCCCTGCGCGCCGGCGACCCGGGCGCGCGGCACGCGTGGGCCGAGGCGGTGAAGGCCGATAACGGGGAGATCGCGTGATGGCCCGTTCGCGCCGCGACCCCGCCGGCTACGAGGTCGGCTATGCCAAGCCGCCCCTATCCACGCGCTTCGAGCCGGGCCGCAGCGGCAATCCGCGCGGCCGGCCCAAAGGCAGCCGATCCGTCGCCACCGTGCTGCAGGCCATCCTCAACCAGAAGGTCGCGGTCACGGAGAACGGCCGGATCCGCAAGGTCGCCGTGATCGAGGTGATGATCCGCAGGCTCGTCAACGACGCCATGCGCAGCGACCCGCGAGCCCTCAAACTGCTGCTCTCCATGGCCGACCGCGTCCAGACCTCGGGCGAGGCCGCGCCCGACCTCGGCGCGATGATGGCCGAGGATACCGCGATCCTCGAGCACTATCTTGGTGCGCAGGCTGACGCCGGACCGGAACGGGAGACCGCGTCGTCCGACGCGCCGTGGTCCGGGCCGCCGCACCCCGGAGATCCTGCCGGCCGGAGCCCCGCGGATGAGTGCTGAAGCCCGCCTGCTCGACGCGCTGCTACGACAAACCTTCTGCGCCTTTGTGCATAAGGTCTTCACCGCCCTTTCGCCGGGCCAGACCTACGTGCCGACCTGGCATGTAGAGGCGATCGCCTGGCAGCTCGAACGCGTCCGCCGCGGTGAGTGCCACAGGCTCATCATCAACATGCCGCCGCGATCGCTGAAGTCGATCACCGCTTCAGTCGCCTTCCCGGCCTTCGTGCTCGGCCACGATCCGTCCCAGCGGCTGATCTGCGTCAGCTATTCGGCGGACCTCGCCCGCAAGCACGCCAACGATTTCCGCGCCGTGCTCGACACCTCCTGGTACCGCCGGCTTTTCCCGGCGACCCGGATCGGGCCCGGCAAGAACACGGAAACCGAGATCGAGCTCACCCAGCGCGGCTTCCGCCTGTCGACCTCGGTCGGCGGCACGCTGACGGGCCGCGGCGGCGACATTGTCGTCATCGACGATCCTACCAAACCCACCGAGGCGCTTTCCCCGGCACGGCGGGACGCTGCCAACCAGTGGTTCACCAACACGCTCCTGTCGCGGCTCGACGACAAGCGGACCGGCGCCATCGTGATCGTCATGCAGCGCATTCACATGGACGACCTCACGGGCTTCGTGCGCGACATGTCCGACGATTGGGAGGTCCTGAGCCTGCCGGCCATTGCCGAAACGGACGAGGACGTCCCGCTCGGTGGCGGACGCCACTACCGTCGCCGCGCCGGCGAGGTCCTCGCGCCCGCGCGCGAGCCGATGCCCGTTCTCGAGGCGCTCCGCCGTCAGATCGGCAGCGACGCCTTTTCGGCCCAGTACCAGCAGACGCCGGTGCCGCCCGGCGGCGCCATGATCAAGCGCAACTGGATCCAACGATACACCGCATTGCCGCCCGAGGCCGACCGGATCATAACGCTCCAAAGCTGGGACACCGCCGCCAAGGGCGGCCCGGAGAACGACTTCTCGGTCTGCACGACCTGGATCCTGACCCGCAACCGGTCATGGTATCTGGTCGACCTTTGGCGCAACCGCGTCGACTATCCGACGCTCAAGTCCAGGGTGAAGGAACTCGCCGGGCGTTGGAGGGCGCATCGTGTCCTGGTCGAGGATGCGAGTTCGGGCACATCGCTGGTGCAGGAACTCCGCCAGAGCGTCGCCGGCCTGATCGCGGTCAAGCCCGATCGTGACAAGGTGAGCCGGATGGCCGTGGTTTCCGCCAAGTTCGAGGCCGCACAGATTTGGCTTCCCGAACGGGCAGCCTGGCTGCAGGACCTCGAGGCGGAACTCTTCGCCTTTCCGTACATCCGCCACGACGACCAGTGCGACTCGATCAGCCAGGCCCTTTGCGACGCCAACCACCCCGGCCTGAGTTGGGCGTTCGTTGACTGGCCCAAGGTGCTCGAGAGGTTTTCCCGGCCCGACGCCCGCATGCTGCAGCGCCGATGGTGAAGTGCCACCCCGACCAAGCTGGGCATTGTCACGTTTACGGGGCCTTGGGATAGAATGAGCCATGTCGCGCTCTTCCTACCACGGCCATCGGTTCCCACCAGTCGTCATCCAGCACGTGGTTTGGCTCTACCTGCGCTTCACGCTGAGCCTGCGTGATGTCGAGGACATACTGGCCGAGCGCCGCCTCGATCTGAGCTACGAAACCGTCCGACGCTGGGTCTGCAAGTTCGGCCCGCTGTTTGCCCGCAAGCTTCGGAAGCGTCGGCCACGCCCAACCGCGCGATGGCACCTGGACGAGGTGGTGATCACGATCGCGGGCAAGCGGCACTGGCTCTAGCGAGCCGTGGACGACGAAGGGGAGGTGCTCGACTGTAGCGCGTCAATTACGATGAGCGGTGCGCGTCAATTACGGTGAGCGCCTGCGGGTATGTTTCTTCGGCTTGTTGGCGCGGAGCGTCAAGCGTCAGGGTTGGTTGAGGATGGCCGTCGATGGCT
>JAABUL010005215.1_pt1 | contig 16459 bp, 15 predicted proteins | sample 5559151 | NCBI WGS metagenome assembly JAABUL01 (sample SAMN10711876, study PRJNA513368) | rock metagenome | isolation source: Antarctica rocks | place: Antarctica: Victoria Land, Pudding Butte sud | reverse complement strand
TCCACCAGCGCCCCCCCCTCCGAAGACACCGACTTCTCCTTCCTCTCCACCTTCGACACCGTCTTCCTGATCGACGACTCCGGCAGCATGGCCGGCCGCTGCTGGCGCGAAACGCGCGACGCCCTCAAGACCATCACCCCCATCTGCACCGCCCACGACGCCGACGGCATCGACATCCACTTCCTGAACGCGCCCGACAAAGTTGAGTACACGCACATCACGACGCCTGCGGACGTGGAAGCCACTTTCAACGCCGTGCGCCCGCGCGGGGGCACCCCGACCGGCAGCCGCCTGCACGCGCTCCTACGCCCGTACCTGCGCGAGCTCGAGGCCCGCGGCGAGGAGGCCGTCAAGCCGCTGAACATCATCGTCATCACGGACGGGCAGGCGACGGACGACGTGGAGCCCGTGATTTTGTCCGCGGCGCGGCGGCTCGATCGCTGCTTTGCGCCGGCGTGGCAGGTCGGCATCCAGTTCTTTCAGGTGGGCGAGGACGCGCAGGCGAAGGCGATGCTGGAGCGGCTGGATGATGAGTTGGGGGCCGGGAGGGAGGGGGTCAGGGATATGGTGGATACGATGTCCTGGGTGGGCAAGTCGGGGACGGGGCTGAATGCGGAGGGCGTGCTGAAGTGTGTGCTCGGGGCGGTGGTGCGCAGGCATGACAATGCTGAGAGTTCTAGCACGAGGCTCCGACGGGGGAACTGAAGAGGCGAATTGATGGCGCTTGCAATTCATCGATGTTGAATTCGCCATTTACGACCATCTGGCTCTTGTGTTACGCCAGCGACCTTGATCCGAATCTTTCTCGACGAACTACTCTCTGTGATGTGATTCGCAAGCCCGGCAGTCGGCGAGGCAGAGGAGCGTTCCGAGAACCTCATCCATGACTGACAAGATCGCAGTGAAAACGCAGTCTCGTTGCCGAGTTTCCTTTTCTTTCCTTACTCTGATATGGAGATTACCCATTATTAGATTGCAGCCGCAGTCAGAGCCCCACTCGCTTTGCATCTCGAAGATATCGTGCGATAAAAGCTTGACACGATATCTCCAGCTATGGCAACATCATCGAATGCACACGATCGGCGCAGAGTCTTTCATCCCAGACTGACAAGACGAGCTACAAATAGCAGACCGCATTATCAAGAACAAGCACCAACCCTCGGTTAGTCAAAGCAGATTCGAAGGGAACAACGACGCCATCCATGCCAGTCCGCCTTTGATCACCGTCGGGTTAAAGTTGATTCAACGTATGTTAATGTACTTCGGCATTTTTCGCCCTCGGGCGTGACGCGTCTTGATCAATTGCTAGGATGAAGCCCTTCTTCTTTCACCGCACGCTCCGGTAGTTTCCTTTTGTTCCTTCGTCAACTCCTCCTCTGTTTTGTTAGTAGACTGAAGTATTGGGGTCGGCCTCTTTCTCTTAAGCCCACAAGCGGTTCTGACAGACCAGTACCACCGGCTGATACTATGTATCTGTATATACACACGGGACCAGGAAGAAGCATCTCTCAGGCCGCTCCAAAGCGCAGAGACGCAATGCCGTAGTAGAAACGAATGCTGAGAATAACGAGAACGACGTACACGTGCCGTCTCTTCTTCTTCTTCATCTATGCTCTCTTCTCAACATTGTTCCTTCCACGCTTCTATCTCTTTTGGAAAGAGCCAGGGTTTTCCGTGAGTGATGTTCTTATTTTCGGAAGTTTTGACCCGTTGCTTTTCGAAATCTCTGTGCCCTGACTCTGATGACTCTGATGGCGATGAGAATTCTGGCGCCCATGAGAACCCTGATGACTCTGATGACTCAGGGGGCGTGAAGAGCGTGACCGCTGGAATTGGAGGAGGACCGGCTGAACCCATCGAGTTAGCTGTTGTTGCTCCATATATTCAACGCTGGAGGAGCGGTTCTCCTGCGCCCGTGGCTGAGATCCAATTATCTCCAAATCCGAGTCGGGTCCCTCTGCATCACTAGTGGAGTGATTGTCTTGTGCCTCTTCGGCATCCAGATCAGATTCATCTTCTTCTCCAAGAGGAGCGGATCCGGTATCAAGATCAATGAATCCTGCGGACGACGACTCTGGTGATAATGGGCTCTGAGCATTTCGCATCAGTTAGCCCGAGTTCAAAGACCAAAGCTGAAGCTGAGTTTAATTGAAACCACAGTACGATGAAAGGGAATGATTAACATTTCTGTAGAGGGGCTTTGCTCCTGCGGATTAGGATTGCTGCTGTCGCGAGAATCTCTGTGCTATCGTTTAGTCTTGTCATGGCACGGCCTGATTGAATCAGAATGTGCACGCGCTTGAATCCTGCCCGGGTTCCCAGTTCCGGCATTGTATTTTTCAGAACTATGATCTCGGCAGATGGAATCCTACCCGGGTATCGAAAGTTGTTGCTTAGTAGCATCTGGTGAGCTGTATTAAGTGCGTTTACATCAGGGTGACAGAGAGGAGGGGGATTCCAGTACTGGGGGAACGGGTTGAACTCCATTTTGTATTAGCTATGATCCAGCAGGCTCAAGTATTCCTGAAGAATTAGAACTATGATCAGAACTGACGGAGTGAAATGCAGTTGACAGTCAAAAGTGGCGGTGACTCAGTGAATAAGTTCAGAAAGGATGAGAAATAGAGCCGGATAGTAAAGTGTAACAACTTGCTGGTGAGCTTGCATGTTCAACGTTCACAGAACTAACATGCTAGGAAGACGAGATCCATCGATGCTTGTTGCTATTATGTTGCAGTCATAGCTACTGTATGCTAGGATTTGAAAAGATTTATCGGGTTTGTCAAGATGCCTCTATCTTGGCTGTGTGCACTTAGCGACACCCGAAGCATCTCATTTAGACTGTTCGATCCTCCACGAGAATGAGACCCAGATCCATCACTAAAGCCACATCCATCACCAGATCCACCACCGAAATCAGGGCCCACGCCCATCACTAGACCCACCGAAGCCAAGCACAATACTGCGTCTATGCAGCATGCGAGGTCCCACCCCAACAAATTTATCATTGAGGTGCAAGTTCAACGTTTTATAGAAGATGGCGCACAATCACTGAATCGCTTGTTGGAGGCTATCACGATCATAGGATCAACGTTTGCCTCAAACCTTCGATTCACCACTTGCGAGCCCAATCCTTCTGTGAAACGTTCCGCAACCTTCGGCAACCATCTTGCAATTAGCTCTTATTATGACACGTTCTTAAACTTGTCAAGCAGCAAAGCCAAGCTGAAAACTTTGATGAAAGACTCAGGCATCAAGGACAACTACAAGCAAATGTTTGAAAAAGGAAAGTATCCAGTCGACCGGGTTCTGGGTGGTCATGGTAGCAAGACCTGGCGTGAATTGTCTGCAGACACAACATGGTCAGAACAGATCACCATCAGTCTGACCAGATGCTTACGGCGGATTATCGCTACCTACGTACTGCATTAGAAGTATTTCGCGAGGATTATGCTCACTTCTTGCCATAACAAGCGTGGGCCAAATTTCCAAAGCACAGAACGAGCAGACAAGCCTACGATTAGAGGGGTAAACTGTCAGCGATAAGTCAGGCAAATATTGGTTTTTTCAGAATCAGGTCAGCCGCAACGGTGGTCGGTCAGCAAGAATGTGGCTAGCGATCTGACTGACATCTGAAACGTGTTTCACTAGGTAATCCATGATAATACAGTCCATTTGGGTAAAATTTTCTTAGACAGCTACCATATCGGCTGGCTGACTCTATATGTCATGTAAGGTCAACTATTCCGCCCGTTATGGCCGGCATGTGTTCGAAGGCTGCTTGTTAATCGTCTTCTAGTGCGCGACCCATCTCTGTATCTTGGCACTACACCGTCGGTCTTGATATACAGAGTCGATGTACCTTATCGATCCGCCCATGCCCTGTATAAATAGACAAATCTGGAAGCAATGGGTAATCCAGGGAATCGTGGCTTGTCGGCAGCGCATACTTCACAAAGAGCGCCATGAAACGAATGAGAATGGGTAAGCAGAAATCTCGTGTTTGTGGAGCGCTTACTGCTTAGGGAGGGATTGCAGTCTCATCTTGATTTCAGCAAAATGGGCTTCACAAATTTCGTCGTAATTCTTGCAGAATAAGACCACTGCAATTATAGAAAAAGCGGTTAGAAAAATGAATAACGGCTTATGTTTACGCGAGCACAGCGTCCGGATGTCGGATATGCGGTATTTGCTCGTGGTCTATTAGACCTTAGCAACAATTGTGCGCTAATTCATGTTGTCAGCTATCCTGCTTGTAAGTGTCGTAAGCGAACTAACGATAATTCGAGATGAATCTAGATCATCCAATGGTGCCTCTATGGCCGGCATAACCCCAGATCCAATAGATTACTTCCGACACTTTCTGAAGCAACAAGAAGAACCTAGAGTCAAGACAATAGAATTTTAAACAAAAGAGACTGAGATCTCTTTCAATCGACAAGAAAAGATAAGCTTCAACTTCTGTATACCGGATGATATTCTGGACTAATTTCGAAGTGGAAATTCTTTTGTTGCTCGCTCAAACCACCACGTTTTTCTATGGAGTTTCAGGGATTAGTCTAGATCTATGATCAAGAAATACGGCAAGAACTATCTTTTCTCTTCTTCTTTGACTTATCAATTTTTTTCAACACCATGTTTCGCACTTAGTCGTCTATAGACCACGCACGAACGATGGCACGTGATGTTGTTCTCGGTTACCTCTCAGTTCACTTGGCATGTGGTCTTCCTTGTCAAGCGGCGTAGCTCGAGCGAGCGCAGCTTGTTTTGATAAATTCGGACTGGGTCGTTGGGGCCCTGGACAGTGGCGGACAATATCTTAGGTTGCGGCTTACGAAAATGACGGGCGGGAAACGTTCGGCTTTGCGACGCGGGTGTTGTCGCTCATGAAAAAGATGGATGCACGACGCCTGTGGGGGCGATCGACGCTAGATCAGTCGAGCTCGATCGGCGCGACGCGCTTGGTATTGCGGGTTGGCTGATGGTCGAGAGTGAGGTCTGATGTTGGTTGGAGCGAAGCGATTGACATAATGAGCTGGAGGCGGGTTGGACTCGAGACCTTGCTCGCGCTGTGTTTCTTGGATCTCGTGCTAGGGACACTGAGCGGTGGAGGCGAGCTTTTCAGCGATGGCTGACTGTGCGGTCACGGCGTCGGCCTCGACGAGGTTGATCAAGAGTGGATACTGGGCGAGCCATCGGCGAGGTACGTATGGGATGAAAGTGCACAGATATCATGATTTATCTTAATGGACTCCTCGGGTTGGACGGTGGGTTTGGACGGTGGTATGGCTTGGTACATCTTGCGAGCGAATGCTGTGGTGTATAGAGCCATTGCGTAGGATATGAACCTTGGAACAGACTCGTGAGGTTGGAAGATGGCGAGATATAAAGCAAGTAGAGATAATAGAAGCACAATTCAGGGGGCCGCACGGTGCAGGAATCGAGATTTCTTAGATGCGATATAGCGAGCATGGAGCGATCGTGGATGTGATGAAAGAAAAGAACTGAACAGAGGGTGAAAATGTGAGAGAAGAACCGAGCTGTGGTTCGCAAGGTGATTCACATCTTGAGATGGATTCGCACGTTCGATATCGTCTAAAAGGGCTCGTGCTAGTGGTTTACGCTGGCATTACTCGGAAACTCATCTTGTTGAGAGACGGAGAATGGCTTTGCAGGCTTTTGGTGATCGCATGCAGCATCTTCCACTGCTGGTTGTTAAACAAGAAGAGGTGGTCCTTGTTGATTACGTCTGTGGAGCGCATGTTGTTGATACTTGCGATCTTTTGCCGTCCTCTCCAAAAATAGTGGCCTAAAATTTGTCTTGCGAAAATGATAGATGGCGGAAGAGACGATCCATCATTGTAATTCTCTTGATCATCAAAGATCTCGATCAAGAAACTTCAAGAGGCCATAGAAGAGCATGTTTGCCCGTTTGTCGCACTTGGTGTTGCAGAGGACCGCTACACTCTTGTGGGTCGCGCTACTGCTTTAGAACTCAAATACGGCAAAAAGAGTTTGAACCGGCCGTTGTATATATATATATTGAAGAGGTGTTTTGGCATCGAACACCTCATAGCACCTCATTGACGATTCGGCTGGAACGCCGATTGAAAGCCTATCAGGAAGATAGATGTTGCACCAAATGCCACAATACTAGAGCCGGGACTCTACTAACAAAACACCAGAACCGAGGGAGCCAAGGTAACAATAGAACATGGGTATATGATGGCGAATACCAAAGGTGTGTTCCTCGTCACCCTCCTTCTCTACACCTATTTCTACTGCGGCTTTGCGCCTCTTGCCTGCTGCATTGGTGGCGCTGGGAGGGGATACCGTTGGACGCTTTTTTGCCGCCTTTGAAGGCTTAGGAGGTGCTTCTTCCTCGTCATGTATATATTTGCTTCGTGCGCAGCGAATTGTAATCGTCAGAAAAGCAAAGACGAATGGCGTTAGCCTAGCGAATGGGCCTATGTCTTGTTCTCGGAGTGCTTAGCCAGACTCACTGGCCCGCCTTGCGTAGCCCTGCTAGCTTTTACCAGCGATCGCGAATCTACGATAAAAGCTTTTCAAAGTTGTGATGCCTCGATTTGGGTGCGGCGTGACAGGTCTCTGCTCGCCCTCATATTGTGGGGTCCGACTTTGGCTGTCTCGAGCGCCTGTCGGCTGAACCACATCTCTTACTTCTTCCGATTCTAACGTGTCGAGTATCGCCACTGAAATGGAACGCGACTGTGATGTCGCCTTTAGAGTTGCTGTTCCATGGTGGAGGGCTCCTTGAAATTTCCTAGGGGTTGTACAGGAGATAGGTCTGATGGTTCTTGGAGGGCTTCTTTTCGAGAAAATCTTTGGAAGCTTTTGGAGCATTATCAATTGTTGTTATATATCACTCTAGCGGCAGAACTTTAAGACCAATACAACCCCTCAGCCTACGGCAAGGTGGTTGAAAACGGCGCGCCACACTTGTAACAGCGCACAGTCTTTGCAAAATGAATCACATTATGACTGATGCTCAGCTTTTGATGACAACAGTCGGTAAGTCTTAGATTACAAAAGCTTGCGAGGTTCTGACTGGTTGTGGTTCCAGAGCCTGGCTTGGAGTTGCAAATATGTCTCCTCGCCGCCACCGAATGCACTTTGAACCAAGAGCCTTGATTCCAGACGACATCGAAAAGCCTAAAAGAACCATAGACACGATGGAAATTCTCGCTGCGTCTTTCAACGTACTTCACACCTGTTCGGCCTTACCTCTATACTGGTGATAGGGTTCAGCAATGAAGGACCAGTTACCATCATCTATCGCCTATTCTTGATCTCCATTGTCTTATACAGCAACCACGTTTTCTACAACTGGCGGTCAATACCACTGGACTTCTCTCTGATAGGATTCTTCCTTGATCCTCGCAGTGAATCCAGGTAGAGCTACGCACGTGGTTCTGCAAACGCCATAGGTCGTGTTACAATATGTGCGAGTGTAACTCTCATAGTGGCTCAATTGATTCTTGCATTCTCCATAGAATCTTACATCGTGAAGCGGTGGCATGTCGTGGTTTACACCAAGCTACTAACCGTTTCGCTATGCTGTATGATATGTTCATTTTTCAATGGACACCTTGGACGCACAAGCTTGCTTGTCAGTGAGCCCTTCGTGGAAATGAAATGTGATCGCCGACTCTGGTCTGCAGTGACGGTTGCGATAGTAAGTTTTCTTACAGCTACCATTGATGTTTGCCAGCGCAACAAGACGCCGCGGCGAATTTGCATCGTTACCAGTACCACCTCGTCCATGGGCAGAGATATCCATGGGTTTTATAACGGAATTTCCCTCAAGTCGATGCGAGAACGACGTTTACGATGCAATCCTGGTTGTCGTTGATCGCTTCTCTGAGATGTCGCTGTATATACCGGCAAAATCCATCTGGACGGCAGAAGATCTGGCCGATAGCTTGTTCGAAAAGTTGCTGTTAATCTATCCGGGGATTTGTGGTATGGTCTGCGATAGAAGATCGCCGTTCACCAATAGCTACTGGTCCGCGATATGCTATCGCATACGCATCAAGAGGAAGTCAAGCACCGCTTTTCACCCGCAAAGAGATGGGCTAATCGAACGGCAGAACCAAACGCTGGAACACTATTTACGGTGCTACTGCAATTATAAGCAGGACAATTGGGGGTCGTTGCTGGCTTTAGCCCAACACAACTACAGTAGCGCACAGTAGCTCTCTATTGGGCAATCTAGTGACGATCTTCTTGCGCGCAAAGCGTCGAGCGTCAACAAGATGAACGAATGTAGTCTCGCTGTGAGTATCCAGCTTGAAAAATTTCTCTATCGTGACGTCTCTCTCAGAGCGCCTGGGGGGATTCCCAACAACTCTGTTGCTCTTGTAATGTAGACAATCACTTGGTAACAAAAGGTTGCAATGTGTTTGATAAAACGAAACGTGTTACTCTGCACAACGTAGAGTTAGGAGACAAGATGAGTTGAGTGGAGAGATCTTGAGATCTCTTGCTCGAGCTTCGCTTGTTTTGCCACTAAGCTTGTAACATAGAGGTCTTTTTGACAGAATCTCTTCTAGTTCGAGCTAACCCAGTCTCTCGCTGGCGTATCTTGCTGACGCGATTGTCTTGCAACTTACGTTCAACCATTATTCCTCCACCAATGAGGTACCTGCAATGACGTCTTGCTGGACCAGAATCATTGTTGCGAATGCAGCCATTGCAGGGGTGGGCCCCATCGCACTCATCCCTCGATCCCTTCTCTCTACATTGTTGACATGATTGGCTTTCCTCGTCGTCCTGCCATTGCTCGTAATCCAAGGCGTAATTATGACGCGTCTGCCCATCTAGATCAGCGCAGACCACGCGCCGTTCGACGCAAGGCATGCAAGGTCTCTCCCCACTGCATTTTCTTTTCGTGTATTGACATTGCTGGCATCTTTCGGTCTTGGGGATTGTCATTGGTGGCTCGACCCTTTGATCGCGGCAAGCATAGTGACCGGTTTCGCACCGTGGACATTTGATCTCGAAAGTCGACATTCCGTAGCAACTCGCTTTGTCCGTCTTGCATCGAGTACATTTTTCCGTGTCCGACAGCTTTTGCATTCCCCAACCTCTTTGATGGGCGCGACAGCGGCTCTTGGTCTGTATGCATCGAGTGCATTTGTTATCAAAAGGCGGAACACCGTCGCAAACTCGATCGTCAATTCTACACTCATGGCACGGTCCCTTTATCGTCGATTCTTCGTCGAGGTCATGTTTTATCTTTTTGATGTCTCGTCTTTCTCTCTCGATCTCTGAACAACGATAGTCAAGGCTCTGGTTTTGACAAGGTTCGCATGCTGTTGTCGAAAGCGCAACGCTGTCGAAGGTTCCATCCTGTGTAAACTTCTCGTGCTTGGCTTCGTATGCTATCGCGGGATGAGCCGGCGGGTCCGTCGGTTGAGGTCGACAGATAAGTCCATTCTTCATGCAATTGCGACATTTGTTGTCGAATGGAACAACGCCGTTACATCGTTTATCCCTTTTCAGGCAGGAGAGACACTTCTCCGCCTTCGGCAGTGAAGACTCTGAAGGCAAATCAGGTATTGATGTGCTACCTTGAGCGAAGCATTTTAATCGCTTAGATGCGCATGCTGAGCATTTCGTGCTGAAGGGACGCACGCCATTGCATCGACGACGATAGGTTATGCAGTGGAAGCACTTCTCCGCTTTTGGCTGCAAGGATAGTCTCGGTGGCGGTGGAGCTTCTTGAGAGAAGCATCGCCTAGCGTCGGTTGTGCATGTGGAGCACTTCGTTTTGAAAGGATATAAGCCGTCGCATCGGCGGCTCTTGCTTGCGCAGTACGAGCACTTCCCGGCCTTTGGCTGTATAGGCGCTTGAATTCCGTTTCCTGTTTCCCACGAGGGCGACGATCGATTGACTTGTTCGAGGCTTCGTGTATGATTGTTCACGACGACAGATCTTTAGAACATTCTCGATTAGCGCGAACGTGAATGTATTCAGGCACGATAGGAATCAAAACAAAGACGGCACCAGACGGTGGTGACGGCACCTATGGCAACGCGGCTGTCTGACCCTTGTCATCCCTTGGCGTTTCATCATATATGCCCTGGGTTTCTATTATTATCGCATTGAGGTCTCGAATCCCAGTGGGTCTCGCTATCGTGGTGTTGCATTTGTTCGTCTCCCACACTCGGCGCACCCTCTAGTGCTCGTCGTGGCATGCGCAGACCTCCAGGGGACCTTCTATAATGCAGGCGTTTTGTAACTTTGACTATCTACTAGTGCCTCAGGGATATGCAGCCACATCTAGTTTCGTGAGCAGTAAACAACCTCTCCGTCGCCGTTTTTCATCCACCTCATAGACCTCATCGTCGCCTTAGTACTGCCTCGAAAACACTACCCAATCCACCGCCGCCTCCACCTCCCCCTTCACCGTCATGGGTCCTTCCTCCCCCCCATCTCCTGCTGCCCTCACCGCCGCTCAATTGGACAATCAACTGAATAGCCAGCTCACCGACGCCTTCAATGTCGACGTCGACAGTCAAATGAGCATCGCCCGAGGATCTAATGCCCCCCCGCCTTCTTCGTCGATTCAACCCTCCTTTGCATACTTCCGAGCTTAGAAGAGGCTCGTCGACGCATCTTTCAGGGCGAGTTCCTAATGTTGGATGGCGAGGAATACAATCGTCTGTAGCCGTTTGTTTCTAATGTCTGGGTTTTTAATTAGACGAGTTTGCGGACGAAGAAGAACAAGCAAACAACTTCGCAGTTGGGTCAAAGCTGAAAGGTCGCTTGCCCCGTGCGTTATGCTGTGCGAGCGCGGAATCCTTCCGTCCGACTGGAGATGATCTCGATGGCAGCTTCTCCATCAGGAAGGCATCATCGGAATTTCCCGATACGAGGATCTGCAGGAGAGGCCCAAAGGAAGGCACAAATTTCATAACAGAATTTTTGGTCAAAGTGCATGGAAATATGTGCCCCTGAACGATGTGACCCGCGGAGCTACTAACCAATCGGGCTTAGCGCTCAGGCCCCCCCTTGGTTGCCTGGCACTATTGACTTCACACACCATCAAAACATGCGTGCACAAGCATCAAGAAGAGGGCTGCATGATTAATCAGCTTTTCTTCGAAGAAGTGTTTGGTATTCTCGGCTACTCAAGGCTCCATCCAAGCATCAGTGCGGCAAGGTGCAGCGTAATCGTTATGACACGTTGCAGTAAACAAGAGTAAATAGGATTCCTAATCGCAAGGCTATGGGCACAACGGTTCCCTGAGATTGTGTTCTCTCATACACCTTCGAGCTTCGGAATCTGAGTCGCTGAACCGGTTCCCATAAACGACATTCGTCTGCATTCCATCAGCAATCACTGCAGCCATGGATGCGTTGCTTGACCAGATCAAGGCCAAGAAATGAGCGTAGGGTTCTCCTGAACAAGCTAAGGGACCTTACATATTCGATCGAATCTCCCGAAGATTCTATGCAGAGGATCTTGTACCAAGTAAGTGAAGGTTGGAAATCATGGTCGGCGAATAAGCTCCTGCATATTTCTTCGGAGAGATGACTGACCATTTGATGCTCCTTGCGCCAGAACCTTCAAATTGCAGCTATTAAAATCGGAGTGGATTTGAAGATCTTCAACTCCTTAGCGGAGAGCCCCACTTCTCTAGATCTTGAGCAGCTTGCGAAAACAAATCATGCCAATCATTTACTCTTGAGTAAGCCTTAGACACAGTGAAGCCAAGGAGCTTGGTTCACGAAGTCGCTCACATCTTTTCAGGCCGTATCCTACGATACCTAGCATCCATTGGCATCATCAATGAAGATGCAAAGAACACCTACTCCGCCAACAACATCACCAAAACATTGGCAATTGAAGGAAACCAGTCCGGCATCTACCATCAGTAAGCTTTCTACGCCTAAAGTGGAGCTGCTGTACCCAGCTCAGAGACGATGCTCTCTTGCCGCGGGTCTCGAATATGAGATCACAGGAGGTGCCAAAATCAGACAGCTAACAACTAGCGTTCACAGTTTTGAGACCGTAGGACCTCAATATCAAGATCTTCCATCAGTTTTGGCAGAGAAAAAGTATGAGAACCTCTCCGACAACACTCAAACGGTCTTCAACAAAACCTTCAAGACCGGCCTACCAGTGTTTCTATGGTTCCCACAACAACCCGAGGCGTTCAATCACTTCAACAAATACATGGGAGCCCAGAGAGTGGGCATGCCAACATGGCTCGATGTATATCCAGTGAAGGAAGAGACGTCAACTTGGGACCCTCAGAAGCCAGTCTTTGTGGACGTCGGCGGCGGTTTCGGCCATCAGTGTGCCGCGCTACAAGCACAGTACCCAGATCTCAAGGGCCAGATCGTCCTGCAAGACCTTCCACCAGCCTTGGCTCACGCGCTGCCTTTACAGAATGTTAAAGTGATGGAGCATGACTTCTTCCAGCCTCAACCAGTCAAAGGTTTGCACTGAGTAGTACAATTCAATCTACACTTGCTGATGACATATAGGTGCGAAAATTTACTATCTTCGTAACATCCTGCATGACTGGCCTGAGGACAATTGTGTGGCAATACTCGGCAACCTCAAAGCTGCGATGGGCGAGAGCTCTGTCATCCTCATCGATGAGATGGTTCTACCGAACTTCAAGGCTTCGTGGCAAGCAACGCAACTTGACCTCACGATGATGGCAGCTCTCGGATCCTTGGAGCGCACACACGAACAATGGCAGAATCTGGTCAAAACGGCTGGGATGAGAATTGTGAAGATTTATCCGTACAACGAGTCGGTGCACGACAGTTTCATTGTTGTTGCACCCATGTAAGTCCAACGTCAGGTCTCGAGAAACATCTTGGACGGGAAAAAGTTATTACCAAGTGCTAGCGTGCTTGCTTGATGCTATGGACTCTATTGGGTTTGCTCACTAGGAACAATCAGGATCCCTAATTCAATCCGTTCCTATGCCATTCCGAGAGTTGACCCAGTTGACCAATTGGTACCAGCTCTTGCACGAATGCGCGATACCAAACCCGACTACACCGTGGAATTCGGGATCTTTCGCTTCGATCGTGCTGTCCGCGTGACACATCATGCTCTGCCGTAAGAATTCTATACAGTGCAGGACGTGATGGAGTGTGATTTTCTCCTCGCCATAGACGAATTATCCCCACCGACAATAGCTTCCCTGGAGTCATAGACCTCGTAGAAGCCCCTTCGGAGTGTGTCCTGGCACTCCTAATGAGCCTGTGAATCTACCGGATTATCTTGGTATACATACCACACAGTGCAATTGATGAAATCCAGCAAAGGTGGATCGCTGTGGGTTTTCGTCGGGATAGTCAAAGAAGCCGTGGTTCGCTGGGTACAGAGAGCTCCATGTCAGGTCCGGCTGCGCGGAGGGACGTTCAAGGAAAGTCCTGTTAGAAGCGAAGACGATCGAAATGGGATCCACTGTTAAAGAGTGAGTTTTTCATTGAGCCCCAATTTCTTGATCAGCTTCTGGCTTACAGTCGATCGCTGGTCTATTCAGCGTTATTGGAAACCTCCCAATAACGAACCCCACGAAGAGAAGTATGCAAATTGATGGGATGTAGACAAAGCAGACTCGTCTCCAGGAAGGACTGTCCCCCCTTTCGGGGACAATACTTTCTCCCTTCTCGTCCGTATGTGTGAGGTTGTATCCTTGCCTCGATGTTCCGCAAAGCAACATCTTTTGTCGTCCTGGGCGTGGATTTACTTCAAGGGATACCGATGTGGCTCGGTTTGAAACAAAGCAGACCCTGTGCGGGTATGTGACGCAGTGTCACGTTGTCTACGAGCGGTAAGGACAATCTAATTTACCCATGTCCCCGCTTTCGATAGCATGTTCACCTGAGCCAAAGTGGAGGCTGCATTGCCTGGTCAGAGTTCGCGCCCTTCCGGGCTAGATTCTGCAACAAGCTATCCAACGTGCTGGATGGCGGGCCCCTGGTTGCTGGCAGGATCACTAGCGAGCGCCGACCAGGCGTCCCGCAGGAGCCCTTGTCTGACACGATCTTAGCTGTTCGTACATGAAGCTCGAGCCATGCAGTAGCCGAGCGAGAGTGATGTGACAAGTCGGGTTGCGATTGGACAGGAAGTCAGCCGCAGATGCAAGCGCAAAGGCTCTCCGAGCCGAGGAGCGTTTGGCTCGGCAAGTAGAACCTCCACCGGGACCCGTGACAGGAGACCTCACAGACTCGGTAGCCTACGAACTTCACATCAACGTGGACCAGTACGGTGTTGTTCAGCCTAGACCTGCGTAATGATGAAGAGTGCAGCACTAACGACCACCAGGCGCACGCTATCTAGCAGAATGTGCATGAGTCTGCAAAGGAATATGCACTAGAAAAAAGAACTGATAGCCAACATCGGCTGACAATCCGCCCAGCCTCAATATTCCTCGGCATAGAACTTCTCGTCAGTGTAGACTACATCCTCATCGGCACTGTGCGCAGCTGGCTGGCCGTCAGCTTGGCTCTACACCTGCTGCATGACATTGGGAAGTGTGATAGACTTACATCTTTTGTATTCTTCAGCGTAGAACTTCTCGTCAGGATACACGATCTCGTCATCGGCATCTCGAGGCATGACAGCTGGAGAAGTGTAAGTGCCAAGATCATGAAGACACTTCCCCGGGACTCTACCTTTTGGGTTTGCCAGTGGCACCGCAGCAGCACAGGCAGTCAGTGCGAGGACAAGCACCTCAACGAACTTCATGTTTGACGATGGGCGTAAAGATCTCGGTACTCTGAGCTTCGGAGAAAGTCGATTGAATGAGCGGTGTTTCCTTACGTTGGAGTGTACTTGATGAGTTTCTCATAAAAATCCGGGGTTTGCTTCAATAAGTGTCGTGGGATTCGGACATCGCTTTCAGCGTAGATTGTCCAATCTTTCCTCTGGATTGGGCATCGCGATGTCTCTGGCTGCCATGATTGGTGCCGGCAAATGCAAGCACACAAGCGTCCGAATTCGGGTCAAAGGGACTTCCTTTCGAAGGACCGGCGTGAAGCTAGAATGGGGAAGGATTTCGAACACAGCAGTCGTGCATGCCGTGGCAGCCGTGCTGCCGTGTCAGACAGATTCGAACGGCACAAGCCAGGTTGTATCCATGGAAAAGAGCGGTCAGGAGGAGTACTATCAGGTGCGTATTTTGCTTGGGCCCCTCCATGCACGTCAAACCTTGGAGTCGGTGTACTAGCATATTCAAACTGCGAAGTATGGATCTTGCATGGAACTAAATTTGCCCTTGGGCTGATCGAGACCCCGCGATTGGAACTCTGATGGGGAAGGCAACACTGCGCTCGCCATCCACGCCTACAGGGCCTGCACTCTTTCAGATGAGAAGAGCAGCCCGCAATCGCAATGTTCTTTAGATGCTGAGTGACGAAGAGAAGACCGTAGAGGCAGATCGGCTGCTTGGGGAAGCAGAATGTGGAGACAAAACCAAACCTTCCAGCGATGTATTGCCGTTGACAAGGCTCAAGAGAGCACTATCGTCGCAATCTTTCCTATTTCACATCTGTTTTGCTTTATTGTACACCACATTTAGTATACTCTTATTTCGTTTTGGGCGACCTCGGTGCGAGTATCCCAGAAATGGTAGACCATCCACGGATTCAGAGAGGACAAGCCGGCTGACATGAGTATAGCCATTGACAATTTGGCCATCAATGTCGAGAATCAGCAATTCGTGACCATCCATGAGAGTCCTTACGTCGGACCTCCAGCCGAGGATATCGACCAAGCATGGCAAGCCTTGCTTGCGAATATCAACCTTCGAGTCACAAAGGAGGAGCTGGATCGTCATGACCAGAAATCAGTCCAGCTGCCAGGAGGTGGACACCTTGCCTGGCTGGGAGTCTTCCATCAACTCCACTGCACTGTCAGTATTTATATCCCCAGCCTTGATACACCGCTGAAGTTGTCGATAGAAGATGCTCCGCAGACTCAATTACAGAGAGGTCTACTACCCCAACATGACGACCCCTCAAGCGCGAGACTGGCAGGTGCACGCCGACCATTGTATCGAGTTCCTGCGAGCTTCGGTCATGTGCCATCCGGACACGACGTCGTTGACGACCTTTGACTGGGACCCACGAACCTCGAAACCGATTCTGAGTAGCCAGAGGCCTGTACAGAGGTGTGTGGACTGGCAGAGCCTGACATATTCACTTCGAGATCGGGTGGTGGACGAGGAGGAGCTGAAGAGTATGGCATAGCCGGCGACAAGAACGGTGCAGACGGCTCCAGGATAAGCATACTCCTTCATAGCGCAAGCTTTCAACGCTGCATACCATCCCTTCCCCATATCATCCCATCAATCGTGCCCGCCCATTCATCTAGCCCCTCTCCCCCTGCCACCCCTCCATCAATTCGTTCAAACCCCCCCAATCCCGACAAACATGCCGCACCCCAAACCCATGCATCCC
>JAABUL010005213.1_pt1 | contig 16465 bp, 16 predicted proteins | sample 5559151 | NCBI WGS metagenome assembly JAABUL01 (sample SAMN10711876, study PRJNA513368) | rock metagenome | isolation source: Antarctica rocks | place: Antarctica: Victoria Land, Pudding Butte sud | reverse complement strand
ATCAAGAGTAAAATTAAAATAGTAAAAGAAATAATAATCATGTTGTAAACAAGATTACAAAAAGAACTGTCAAAAACTTACATAATAAGATGACACGTTACGTCTTTTCAGAAATTCTGAAACTGTCGAAGAATTTTCACTGTCAATGCTTCTCTGATGACATTCAAGTCATTCATCATCTCTTCATTCATCATCATCTTAAGCTTTTCTCTCAGAAGCAAGTCATTCATCTGATATCATTCTTTCATTTGAACGTCATTGATGTTAGAGAGCTTCTCTCATTGAGAATTCTTCACATTTGTATTGAAACAAGCGCTTAGTACTGAAGAATCTTGATTGAGACTTGCAACATCAAGACGCGCTCTTACATGATTTATCATATTTTCTTTTGCAATTCTATGAATTTATTAATATTTGATTGCAAAAAGAATTGCAAGAAATATTTGTTGATTTCATTTGCTATTTACATGCGCAGTCAACAAGAACTCATGATCATCATTTGATGCTTGTAGATAGACATTCAATTTTTTGAATTGTTTAATTCAGTAGAAATGAATGTTTCTATTTCTGTTCTTGACATCTTTTATTTCTTTTTCATCACTCATCATTCTTTCAATTCAACTTCTAGTCTTTTTCAAATGAGAATTATTGAAATAATTATCATTTATCTTGCGCTTATTAGTTGACATCATTGCAATGATGATATAAAGTAGTAGTGAAAGTGTAAACGTAATATTTTAGTAATCTAGATGATGATTGTGAGTTAAAATAGTGAAGTTCAATTGCAATAATGAGATATGAACTTTAAACTTCAATATCTTAATTTAAGATTTTAAGATTTAGATCATTAACATTAATTCAGTCATGTAATTGTAATTGTAATTTATACACTCTTGTAACATTGATTTAGACTCAATTCATGAGAAACTCTATGCTATTTATATCGAGTGAACAAAACTCTTTGAAAGAGAAAATCACTCGTCATTTATATGACTGCTTCACGCAGTTGAAACAATAAGATTGACGCTGTGTTATCAAGTAATGAATCTATAGCTTTTATTCAGCGCGTAACGCTCAAGTAAACTCTTAATAAGTGTCTGTGTTGTTCATTTACGACGCATCGTCTTTGCTCTGCTCTTCATTGATGATATTTTATACAACGATGTTTCGATTCAATTCTCAATTCAAAGATGAAAGATGTTTTCTTTGCATTCATAATGCTTGTGATTGTAACGTATGTAGAGCTGCATTCTTTTACTCAATGATTGTCATTTATTGAGCAGAGAAATATGTGATGAAAGAGAGATGCACATGATGAGAAGATAAAGTGTGATTATATTAAGTAATTCTTTTCTTCTTTTGATTTGACTTATGTCACGTAGACGTTGAATGAATTGTTAGTATAAATGTGCAATCACAATCGTTTGATGTTTGACTCTGATTAATGAAAGAGAATGCATTCTGATTGTTCTCTTGAGCTCTCAATTTTTCATGTAGATAGATGAATGACTTGACGTCAAGTAAAGAAGATGAGTTCAAGCTTTTTCAGTATATCAGCGTGATCAACGAGTCACTACTTCTTCGAGCACTGTAATCACGACTCTCAATACTTGAAATGATTATTCTACCTGATATTTTTTCATCAATTACTCAACAGCACTGTCAATGTAATGAAGATGTTTTAATATTGACGCAGTCAACGAGTTATTTATCAAAAATATGTTGTATACGTTGCATGCAACATACATAGAACACAATTTCTATGCTGATTTTCTTCTTAGACTCAAGAAATTACTCAGAGAGTTTTCTTGCAACAGATTCACAGTTCAAGATGAATGAAATCTTTCACTGTTCAGATTTCGACAGTTTACTTCTTAAGCATGAGTCACAGATGTTTCATCTGTGATATGCATATGTATTGCAGTCAATTTCTTCTTTAATCACATCAACATATGCTACTGTTCTCTCAAGCTATACAGATGATGTCTTTGACTAGAGATTGACTTTATCATCAAGACATTCAAGAGTCAAAACTCAGTGAAGAAATAAGATTATTAAGATCAACAATTGTCATCATTGTATATCATGTTTTGCAGATGCTCGCTTCGCTGATAAAATGTGCAACTCATCTGTTTTGCATTATTTGTAAAGATTTTTCTCATGCAAATCAATCATGTTTTGCAAAGATGTTCATATACTACACTTTTAATCAGACAGCGTAGTTCAATCATTCTTTACTAATTTGCTTGTGTTTCTCTTCTCTTAACAAAGTCTTCTCGTCAGCATATCACTCATGTATAGAATGTCTGTGTTTGAACATTTGTTAAACAATATTAATGAAACTCTTGAGTTTGTTTATGTTGAACTTAATGAGTCTTGTGAGTTGTTTATATTGTAGTAACAGACACGCAGTCTTAACAAGATTTATACATAGTTAACATGTAAATTTAAAGAATGTTCATGATTCAAGTTCTTTCTGCTAATCATTCTCAACAAATCAAACACAAGAATGTTCTGTCTCAATTCTTATCATCACGACAATGAGATACTGAATTGAATGATTTTCATAAGCGATTTTTCTCGTAGTTCTGCATTCTATTTGACTTTCTCATTTGCATGTAGATTGCTTGTAGCATGCGCATTGAGATTATTGAAGTTTGCGCGATCGCGAAAACTCTGCACACGATCAATGCACAGCGCTTCATCATCACGCAGCATCTCAATGTCATTCAAACTTTTGATAATCTCTAGACTTTACTGTAGCTAAATAGTAAATTCGTAGTCAGCATTGCATACAGATGAGTTTCATCGCTGATCATTCAGTCATGTAATCATCAACTTTTTTTCTTCTTTGTAACAATCATTTTCAAACAACAACATACTGCAATCATGATCACAACAGCTCAGTAAGTTATGTATCAGCTTTATGAGTTTATAGAAGATTGCAAAATTGATTGCAATACAGAAATAATGAGCTTAACATTAATAATAAAATGCTACTCAGCATTTTTAATTTTGCAACTGATGAGATTTTGAACTCGATTTTGAATTCAAATAAACTCTTCAACTTGCATAAATTTATGTACATATTTCGTTTTTTATTACTCTTGAATTGATTGCAAAACTGATTGCAAAGTAGAAATAATATCACAGCGAATTTTAAATTTAAGCTTACAAGATCAAATTTTGATCATGAGTTAAACAATAAATCGCGATTGTCAAGCAGTTCAAAATCATCATTGTCAAGTGCATCATCATCATTCTCATTCTCATCATTCTCATCATCACTCAGTAAAAAACTTCATAACAAGCAATTTGCTGAAAAGATGTTTTGAAAACAATCAATAATAAAGTCGAGAATTGATGATAAAAAGATGAAGTTTATCAAAGTAAGTTTAAGACTTACTAGATTGCAAAAAGAATTGCAAAAGTAATTTCAAAGATGCTGATCATATGTTAAAATGTTCAACTCATTGAGTCAGCTTATGTTATCAATGTCATCATAAAAAGTGATCTTATCAAGCTCAAGAAAATGCGAAAATATTGCAAAGAAACTGTGATACTTCGTGAAATTCATTGATATCAAAGAATAATCAACTTACTTATTTCAAAGCTGTTGTTTCAGCATGTGATTCGCAAAGTGTGTCATGAATTGATTGAAATCAATCTTCGCTTTCAATCAAAAGCTATAAAGACATTGCAGAAGATGATGAAAGCATGACTGATTGCAATGTATGAAGATGTTACGAGTGTGTCGAGATTGAATAAAGTTTTCTAGTCAACAAGCTCTAGAGATTTTGACTCATGTTGAATCTCTAGCCTCAACACTCTATTTTAGCGCTTTCAATACTCGAGCAAACCTGCTTCATTCTCTTTGTTTTGCTCTGCTATAGATACAGCTCGAAACTTTCTTTGATTTCTTCTGTATTCTTAATATTCTAGTTATAGCTATCTCTATTGATCAAACATTCTATTCAGCTACGCACTACCTCGCTGCAGTGTGATTAGATTCTAGACATGATCTCAACATTATATTAAGAATTCATTTATCACATGATATTAATTTCATTACTCATTCAAGCTACTTGATGAACAACAAAATGAGTATAAAGAAATTTGTTTTATCTGATGATCGACGCAATCGAAAGACAAAACAACATCAGAGAGTCAATAGAATCAACGACAAGACTGTTTGAATTGCTAGAGAATCTATCGCTCATTAAGTACGCACAGTTCACTCGATTAAGAGAATCACGATAAAGAATCTTCGTGAATTGCTTTAAAATCAACTCATTCTCATGAAGCAGATGAGTGAAAATAAGCTGTTCAACTCATTTCTTTCCCTCTTTGCCTTGAACCAAGCTCATGAATCAGATGAGTCAAAACAATCTGTGTCATCAGATCAAATTAGTGAGTCTGCTACTACAAATGACGTTCTCATAGTGAGTCTGCTACAATGACACTCTTCGTCAATGCGATGATCTACCTACCCTCATCGCTCTATCTATCAGTAAATCGATCTATCTCACGTTCACGTGCAACTAGTGAGTCTGCTTCAATGACAAGTCGATAGTCGAACTCTTCAATGAGCAAGTCGACTAGTGAGTCTGCTTCAATGATCATTCTATTTCACATAGTGAGTCTGCTACAATAAACATTTGACAAGTTGGTTTGAATCAATAGAAAGATTGATAGAAAGACAGGCATCAAGATTCTACGTCAGTGCTATGAACTACACTACAAGTCATAGAAACATGACTTTTAAAGAGAAGAAGGTAATGTTACGAGTGTGTCAAGATTGAATAGAGTTTTCTAGTCAACAAGTTCTAGAAGTTTTGACTCATGTTGAACCTCTAGCCTCAGCACTCTATTCTAGCGCTTTCGATACTCAAGCAAACCTGCTTCGTTTTCTTTGTTTTGCCCTGCTATAGATACAGCTCGAAATTCTCTTTGATTTCTTCTGTATTCTTAATATTCTAGTTATAGCTATCTTTATTGATCAAACATTTTATTTGTCATGATTCTAGTCTTGTCAGACTCAGTCTTCTAGCCTTGTCAAACCTATTCTCGCTTCGTCATCTTGACTAGTCTCTATTGAGCCTAGCGTCGACTGAGAAACACACATATGTAGTCAGCTTCTTTTCTGTAGCTATCTTTCTTTCTTAGCATTTATCTTCTAGTTAAATGACATTTCTATCTGACTCGCTCTAGACAGACTTCTAACATTAGATAAATGCTCATCATCTACTCTGCTATCGACGAATAGACGATACGAAACAATCTATTCAGTAAGGAAAATTTGCAAGAAATTCTTCAAATTTGCACCATCATTTTAGATTGCAAGAAATTCTTCGATTCTACATTCATTTTCATCATTCTATTCGCAAGAAATTCTTCGAATAAAGCACTCAATTATTACCTGAAATTCACAAGAAATTCTTTGAATTTTCACTCATCAAAAAACATCAATTCAAAACATCAACCCCTCACCTACCCTTATCTCAACAACTTCTATCTTCTCTCATCATGACACGCGACGTCGAGTCAGTTGAGTCTCGAACAACTCGTCTACTTAGAAGCACTGTCAGTAGAAGAGTTTCACTTCTACTCATCGATGCTTCAGTCGAAGCTGAGAAAGCTGTCACCTCATGAAACATAAACATCGAAGAACAACTGTTTCATTGAGTCAGCAATCAACTCAACGAAGTCATCAATATGCTGAACGAGCTTCGAAGTCAGCGAGACTTGACTCTACAACTCAATGAACACTGACTTCTCATACAAGACGATCACAAAAAGAGAGCGAAACAACTAGAAGTCGCTTTTGATAAAAACGATGAGCTAGAGAAAAAGATCAATCAGTTACAAGGCGAGCGATTGAACTTCAGAGCGAAACAACGTCAAGCTGATCGATCTATGCCTCGTCAAGATACTCAGCCAGCTGAGCAACGAGTCAATCAGAAAGAAGCTCGCTCTCAACGAGAATCTTCTACTCTATCTGATAACGAAAACGATCATCACAAGTTCATCAAGCTTTCGAATTCACTCATCTTCATCGAAACAGATGACTCTATCTGAAAGACATGAAACATCAAAATAGCTGACAAGCTCAATGTCAACGCGAATCATTACTCTACTGAAAAGATTCGTATTGTCTATGTGATTTTCAGGCTAGAAGACGATGCTGATCAGCAAATCTATGCAAAGCGTCGTGTTGATGCTTTCTCACTTTATCAGTCACTATCAGAGCTACTGAAACATCTGAAAGAAATTTACGAAGATCAGAACCTGATTCGAAAGTGTCGTCGTGAATACGTCGCTTTGAAGCAGCTCAACAAGCCTTTCAGCTCTTTCTATTCAGAATTCACTAGAATATTCAGCTTTCTGAACTACGACGATATCACTCTGATGAACGACATTCAGGATAAAATCAATAATCGTCTTCAGAACGCGTTGTCAGTTTGCCTCATAGAGTTTAGCTCACTTGATAAGCTCAAGATCTTTCTTCAAGATGTGAATAACAAACAACGAGTCAATTACCAGCTACGTGACGAGCAATGAACAGTCAAATCGATAGCAGCTTCGAAAAAACGTTTCGTTTCTTCGTCGACATCAGCACAAATGCAGACTACTAGCTATGTTCGACTCGTTACTTTTTTCACCCTCGAACCTGAACGATCAAGAATGTCAATCACCTGCTTCAACTGCAAAGTATCGAGTCATCTTTCAAAGAACTGCTCTCAGCTGAAGATTAGTACTTCGACATCTCATGCATTCACCCCTCGCCTCAATGAGATCGTCATGTCGAAAGAAGAGAAGAAATTATTTACAGAGAAATCGAAAGATGAGGCAAAAAACTAGTGACTTTCATCAAAGACGCGATGAAAGATGTGTTAATTTCTTCAACAACGAGCAGCTCAAATGATCTCTTTGCTTCGAAACCTTTGACTACTGAATGTATACTATCTAGCAATGAAATTAGTTACTCATTAAAGTCATTGATTGACACTGAAGCAGCTGACTATTCGTTCATTGATGAATTAATCGCGCAGAATGTTTGTGATCATTTGCAAATCGAATCTTTACCTTTAATCAAGTTCAAACCAATAAGAGAATTCGATGATCATTATGCAAAAAAGCTCATTACTCATGCGATTTATTCAAATCTAACTGTTCAAGATCATATGAAACGTTTCGTCTCTATGCTGATCACTCGATTAGATCAACATCAGATGATTCTTGAAAAAACATGAATGAACAAGATCGAAGTGACTATTGATATGAGAGACGATCGTCTTCAATTTTCTAGTTTCAAAGCTCATATCAAAGCTTCTATCAAAGCTCATTCGACTGTTCTTTCGAGCAAGAAAATCGCGATAGAACAGAAGAGTTCAATCTCTACTCAAATACTAAAGAGATCTACCTCTTCTGTCATCACTCGACTCAGCGAGAAGTCATCTTCATTCAGTAGAATCATGAAACCATCTAGTTCAGTCAACTTCGCTTCGTCTTTTGATTCAATGAACATAGCAATGATAGAGACTGCAGCATATAGATCACTAGTCAAACGGTCGAATGTGACTACTTTCGCAATCATCGTCACGAAAATCGATCGACTTCTAAAAACAGCTAGAAATAAACTCGAAGATGTAAATCTACAAGAGCTTTCACATGAAGAGATCTTGAAAGAAGTCAAAGCTAAGCTTTCTTCGAAATATCATGACTATCTAGACGTGTTTGATCGAGCGATGACTGATCAACTACCCTCTCATCGTCTCTACGATCATAAAATTGAGTTGATCGATGAGAAAACGTCTTCTCGAAGTCGTCTCTACCATATGTCTGGTTACAAGCTTTAAAAGGTGAAGAATTACCTGATCGAGCATCTGAATAAAGACTTTATATCTTCTAGCTCAGCTTCATATGCTTCGCTCATACTATTCGTCGAAAAGAAAGACGATAGCTTGCGTTTCTGCGTCGATTACAGAAAGCTCAATGCTTTGACCAAACGAAATCGCTACCCTTTGCCATTAATAGACGAGACTCTCGCTCGTATACAAGAAAGTAAGTACCTGACTCGATTGAACATCATTGTCGCGTTCAACAAACTACGCATGCATTCAGGTAGCGAAGATTTGACTATCTTTATCACCTCTTTTGATTTCTACAAATATCACGTGATGTCTTTCGAATTAATCAACGACTCGACTTTCTATCAACATTATATGAACGACGTGCTATTTGACTATCTTCATCAGTTTTGTCAGACCTACCTAGATGACATTATCATCTACAGCAAAACACTGAAGAAACATAAGCGACACGTACGATTAGTTCTACATAGACTACGAGAGACTGATCTTCAGGTGAATATAAACAAATGCAAGTTTCATGTTCAGAAGATCTTCTTTCTGAGACTATTGCTATTCATCGAAGAACTAAAGATGAATCTCAGAAAAGTACAAGCAGTAGTCGAATGATCTACTTCTACAAACCTCACTCAGATGCAGTTCTTCGTCGACTTCTGCAATTTCTATCGACGTTTTATAAAGAACTTTTCGAAGATTGTTCATTCTCTGATTCGACTAACTCAAAAAGAGATGATATTTGAATGAGATCAAGCTTGTCAAACGACCTTTGATCATATGAAGAAACGAATGATTGAAGTCTCTATTCTTCGTCATTTTGATCAGAATAGAAAGACTATTCTTGAAACAGACTCATTCGACTACGTCAACGATGACATACTTTCTCAGTATGACGACGAAGAAACATTGCATTCAATGATCTACTACAGCAAGAATCTGAGTCTCGCTGAGTGCAATTACGAGATCTATGACAAGAAACTACTAGCAATCATTCATGTCTTCAAGCATTGACGACCTGAGCTGAAATTGACTGAGCTACTCATCAAGATGTTCACTGATCATCAAGCTTTAACGTCATTAATGAAAGATAAAGAGCTAAGTAGACGTCAAATGCGCTGAGTACAAAAGCTCGTCGACTTCAACTTCAAAATCATGTATCGCTCAGGCAAACAAAACATCAAAGTCGATGCATTGACTCGTCGAGCCGATTCAGTTTCTAGAAGTTTCGAGAATGAACGATGTCGCTATCAGCGAACTACAATTCTCACGTCGAATCGAATGAAAATCGCTGATCTAGAAGAGAAAGAGAACGATGAATCAATTTATCGATTGATTCTAGAAGCTAACAGAATCAACGAGAATTGTATTCTACTTCGTGAAGTCGTATTAAAAGGTGAAGCTCAATACGAAGGTACTAAATTAAGGGATTGTCGAGTTCAGAACGAAATACTATATCGAGGTGATCTTCTATAAGTTTTCTTCGATGAGCACCTTCAAATGATGCTAATTCGGGAAGTTCACGATCAATCTTCTATTGATCATTTCGAAATTCTCAGAACGATGAAGGTCATAAGAAGGTACTACTATTGATCTTCAATGCGAAAGACAATAGGTCGATATATTCGAAACTGCTACATTTGCCAGCGATCAAAGACTTCTCGAGATAAATTCAATGAACTACTACATTCTCTACTCATACTCGAACAGCGATGAAAGAACATAGTCATGAATTTCATCATCGACTTACCTCTTTCGAAAGGCAAAAACGTCATACTAACAGTGATATGTAGACTGACAAAGGAACGGCATTATATTTCTTGCTTCACTGATGACGAGAAAACCACAGCAGAAAAAACAGCTGAGCTAATGCTTCAGTGAATATATCGAATACACGGTTTACCCGATTTCATTGTTTCGGATCGAGACTCTCAATTTACCTTCATTCTATGAAAGTCGCTTTGCAAAAGACTAGGCATTAACCTTCGACTCTTCACAGCCTACCACCCTCAGATCGACGGTCAAAGTGAACGAGTCAATCAGAACGTCGAAAGGTATCTTCGATTCTTCTGTTCGTACATGCAGAATGACTGGGCTAAGCTACTACTCATGATCGAGTTCGTCGACAATAATGCTCTGTCCTCAGCCATCTTCTCGACCCCTTTCTTCCTAAACAAAGACTTTCATCCTCGTATGAGCTTTGAACCCGATGTCATCGAATATGAAAGTTCCCGTGAACGCTTGCAGACGGCTAAAGCTGAGAATATATCTGAACATATGAACAAAACACTGAAGTTTGCTCGCGAGTCGCTAGCCAAAACACGGGAACAAATGATGAAACAAGCCAATAAGCATAGAAAAGAAGTTGATTACGAGGCCGAATCAAAAGTGTTCCTGAATGAAAGAAACATCGTTACAGCGAGATCTTTCAAGAAGCTAGATGACAAAATGCTCGATCCTTTCACCAATCTAGGTCCCGTCGACTCTTCATATAAACTGAAATTACCAGAGTCTATGCGTGTTCATGATGTATTTCATCCTGACCTGCTTCGCCCTGCCGCCGACGACCCCTTGCCTGGTCAAAAGAACGAACCCTCAGGTTCAATAGTGGTAAACGACGAAGACGAGTGGGAAATAGATGATATATTGAATTCCCGCCGGTATCGAAGACGGCTTCAGTATAGGGTCAAATGGAATGGCTATGACAATGACCTCAATTGGTACAACGCTGATGGCGACGAATTTATGAACGCTCAGAAGGTCGTTGACGATTTTCATATTCGATACTCGAACAAACCGCGCTAATCGACAATTCAACCAATCACGATTTAACAGGCCTGAGCCTGTGAAATCATGATTGGGCAATCAACCGAGCCGGGCAGGAAATACATTCATGCGAACATGAATCGTCGAAGGGGGGGGGTAATGTCACGATTCTAGCCTTGCCAGGCTCAGCCTTCTAGCCTTGCCAGGCCTATTCTCGCTCCGTCACCTTGACTAGTCCCTATTGGGCCTAGCGTCGGCTGAGAAACACACATATGTAGCCAGCTTCTTTCCTGTAGCTACCTTTCTTCCTTAGCATTTATCTTCTAGTTAAATGACACCCCTATCTGACTCGCTCTAGGCAGGCCCCTAACACTATTCAACTACGCACTATCTCGCTGCAGTGTGATTAGATTCTAGGCACGATCTCAACAGAAGATTAGTTTCACAATCAATTTTGTAATCAATTTTGCAATCAATTTTGCAATTCAAATACTGATTACTTAACAGACATTAATCTTTGTGCAATTCATGCAAAGTGTGTAATCATTCAAGCAAAGAATATGAGATTGATTTTTCGTCTTACGAGCGAAAAGTTTACATTTGAAGCTTGTTCAAATTACATGACGAAGTAAATAATCATGTTACTATGCAATCAGAATGCAACGCTGTCACAAAGCAAATAGATAGTAAATACAATTTTTGCACTGTCACACTGTTAGTGATACTATTGCTTTCACGCATAATTCAAGTTAATTCTTATCGCTTTTGTTAATAACTTTAGTTTTTTTTCTCTTGAATGTAAAGTCAATTGATTAACTACTTGTATGTAGATTGATCATCAAGTCGAGTTTCAAGTTGACATTTTGAATTCGACTTGATTCAAAGTTGAATTGTTCACATTTTCAACTCGATTTAAGTCGAGTTGAGCATATTTCCAACTCGACGCGACTCGACTCGACTAGAAATCGGGTCAATTCGACTCGACTCGCCAAGAACTCGAGCTTGGCGTCAAAAGGGCTAAATATAGAAATTTTTCCGGTTTTTGACTTTTGCATTACCTTTTTGCATTATCTTTTGATAGAAAGTTATGAAGAGAAACATGAAGGTCGTTTGGTAGAAAGTCATAAAGGGGAACATGAAGGTCGTTTGGTAGAAAGTCATAAAGAAGAACATGAAGGTTGTTTGGTAGGGGGCCATGACGGGAAAACATGAAGATCGTTTGGTAAAAGGTCATTACAAGAAACATAAAGGGAAACATGAAGGGAAACATGAAGGGAAACATAAAGAGAAACATGAAGGGAAACATGAAGGGGAAACATGAAGGCCGTTTGACTTTGATAGAGAGTCATGACGGGAAAACATGGTAGAAAGTCATGAAGGGAAACCATGTAGACTGTTCGACCAAGCTATTTACACCTACCTAATATCTTGTCGGGTCGGGTCGGGTTTTCGGATCGAGTTGTCGGGTCAAGCTTCTCAACTTGACCCGAGTGCTCGGGTTCAACTTCTCAACTCGACTCGACACTTTTCCAAAAAAATTTCAACCCGACTCGACGCGATCAGTCTACTTGTATGCATGAGATTTCAGTGCAAACGAAATTTTTGCACACGCTAACTAAAACTATCTATATTGATGTCATTTTAACACGTCAAACTCTAATTATTTGTTGCTAATCTTTCTAGATTAGAGTGCGCGAAAACTCAGTTTGCGCGAAAATCTCGTGCATACAGGTAATTATTCTATTTTTAGAAATCGAATTCGAATTCAGTTTGCATGAAAATTCTGTGCATATGAGTAAGTATACTATTTTTAGAAATCGGGTTGAAGCAACTCAACTCGATCTCGAGTTGGGCTCGAGTTGAGAGGAATCAACCCAACCTCAACTCGAACCCAGAATTGGGTTGGGTTGACCTTCCTCAACTCAACCCAACCCTAACTCGACGGCAGGCCTAGTCGTGTCGCTCGTAGCCACGATGTCGCTCGTAGTCACGATGTCTCATCACTCATTTCATGCTTTCGCTCATATTTAATGTGTCACTCAATACTAGAACAATGCATCTACACAGTGTAGATTGATCTAAAGATTGTACTACCTTACAATTTACATTATTAACTACGAACATCAGATTAACATCTATGAGGTGGGTTTTGAATTTTGAGGTGGGTTCACAGCCTCGCTCGCCCGACGTTCGACATTCGACATCTGAGATTTGAGTTATTTCAGTTTGCACGATATGGTCTGCCGTAAACCGCCATCACAAACGGGAGCGGCTCGTTGTCAGCAATGGAAGCAATCGAGGCTTTGTCGACGACCAGACACATCGAGATGTTCAGCCCGCCAGGGACCCCACCGGCTTCTTTCACAGCTTGGAATGCCTGCATCCCAAGCCTTCACAATCAACTCCGACTTTTGTGCCCTTGATTGAATGATAATGTATAGCTTTAAGTGACATACGTCAAATCCTCCTCCCGCGCCCCCTCCAACTCCTCATCCACCACCATCTAAACCATCAACCTCCCCTCAATCCTCCCAATGCCCGTACTTCTCGATCGACTTGTCAATCAAATCATTGAAGCCCTCCTCGAGCCTCTCCCTCCGATTTTTCTCACTATAATCGATTCTGAACAGCACGAACCCCCAATTTTCCTGATAACCCTCTCTCTTCACCACCTCCACTAGCTGAGATGTCGTTAGTAGTGGGCATTGTAGTTGTTCGACTGCTTCCGCGGGCGGGATCGTTTCCGGCTATGGAGGCATGCCATGCCACACGCACGCCGCGTTCTGGCACTCGCGAAGTCGGGATTCGGATCCAGCTTTGCGCACAGCGTCGGATTGGTTGTCATGTTGGGCGGTGATATATTCAAGAACACGATCGAGTTCCTACGGCTTTAGAGATCAATTATGATCATTGAGGGCATTTCTAATTGGAAATGGCCCGAACAAAGCTCACATGTTCAGGGAGCAAGGCAAATCCGGCAGGGGATGCGCGGTTCAAACGTTCTTGAGTCCATCCTGGCGGGAGATACGGGGCCGTGATATTGAATAGATCTCTCAGGCCAAGAGGTAGTTGAAGGTTTGAAAGTCTCAATCAAAAAAGGCTGTCAAGCGAATGAGGACATGGGGAAGGAAGGAGAGGAAGCAGAGCAAGCAAGGCTGAATATCGCAGTTCACGAAATACTTCAGTCTGATTCCCTGGGGCCGTGTACCATCTCCTGGTGTCTCATGGGCCGAACCTGGCGTAACAAACAGTTCGGCAGCATCCGACTCCTGGATGGATCCGGACGATGTGCTGAGGTTCGGTCATAGATTGCTGTCTGAAATTCTAGAGCTTGAGGTTGTACTCGTACGAGAGTAAACATATGCGAACTGAAACTCTCATCTTCAAATCATTTAGTCAATCTGTCATCTCATTCGTTCAATTTTCAGCATTGATGCTTTCGTCGTTCATCGATGTTTCTTTATGCTCAGTTGATGCTGCGCATATGCACAGTCGAGGCTTTGATAATCAGATGTGAATTTATTTGTGGCCTCGCTTAATGCTCTTGGCATATGCTTCGCATAGGGCCTGGGGCTTTTCCAACCGAGGATGCAATTTCCAACCCGACGCCATTTTTAAAGTTCAACCCGACGCCAAGAATCTTTTCCAACCCCCTATCAGCTGCACCCCGGTAATGGTTATATCAATCTCTATCCCTTTAACCGCTGCCGAAGAGCCACTTTTAGCGTATTCGCTTAGTTCACCAATAGGAATCATAAAATATCACCCTGAACTGATTTTATTGATGCTATTCAGAGGCTATTGTGATATGCAGCCCAACAAGGACCGTCTTTACATAGAGGGATATCACAGATATCACAGCCAAATATAGAACGCTTTCCCCGCTTGCTACCATCTAAATTTGGTGTAATTTCACCGAGAACTTGTCGTTTTCTAGGCATGGCTGTTAAGCCTATCTCCTTGCACCCACGACAGTCACCAGAGCTCTTTCTTCTGCAGATTTGATGATCATCTAAACGTATCATTGAACGTTCAATTGCAGACCCAATTGACGTTCTTTTTCGCTTCAGAAACTGTCTTTCAGATGTCTGAATAAGACCTGTAGCTAGAGCCGTTCTGAACTTGCTATGAACAGTGTATTTAGCCTCCTTCGAAACCTCTGAATGCAAAGAGAGTTTATAGACATTGATAATGCTGATTTCAATCAAGAACTCGTACAAGGCCTTGTGTCCTCCTGATCTACATCGACGATTGTATGCGTAGAAAGAACGTAACTGATCAGCCTGATCAACAGCCCCCATGTAGTGATTATAGACGTCATCAAAGTCCGGAATCGAAAGCTTTGCACGAGGTTTATTACCGAATGAAGCCCTTGCAGTCTTAGCACTGATAGACGTTCTAGAAGGTCTCTTTCTATCGCGAATGATGTAGGCCTGATCGTCAAACATAGTCGATTGAAACAAGACGATAGAGTTATCTTTCCAGGCGAATTGCATCACCTGATTATCAGAGATGACCACCATCTTAAGCTCTCTTCAGAGTATCTTATCCCGTTTCTTGTCTTGAGTCTTCAGTTGAACAAATTCCTTGTAGATTCCGGAGTTTGAACGAGCTGTGCCGATGACTCCGTAGCCTCTTTTTCGTAGATATAATAGAAGCTTGTGACTCGTGAAGAGATTGTCTAAGAACACTTCGTAGATGTAGCCTGATTGTTTAGGCAATTGATCAAGAAGATCTGCTACCACTGTGACTGTTTTATTACTTCCTAGTTCCTTTGAAACCTTGACATCTAAAGGTGCTTTGCCACGCTGATGATAGATCCAGGCTAGAACGTAGCCTTCATCAGCTACCACCCAGATCTTGTAGCCTTCAGGAGTCGGTTTCGTGGGTATAGTAAGCGTATCATGCGATCGGCCCTTGAACCGCTGCATTACCTCATCTACAGCCACAAATCGACCAGGTTTCCAGTGTTTTTTGCATGCCTCTTCGAGCAAGGTATTAACAGGCTCTGTCTGATGAAGAAAAGTCAGTTTTCTCAACTAATTTAGGTGGAAAACACATCTAATTTAGATGAGAAACACACTTACTCTCTGAAAGGCAGCGCTATCTGATCCGAATTCTGATTTATAGTCGGAGAAATATAGATTTCGATCAATATTTTCGTATCTATTCAGGGCCATTGCTCTTCGAACCAATGAATGAAGAGGCTTATTTAGCTTCATATTTCAGTAGTCAGGAACTTGAGGTTCTCTATGAAGACCCATATAGATGCGTATTCCAAAGTATGCCTTCAGTTCTAGCTTATCTGTGTCCGGAAATGATCTGGCTTCAGAGTCTCTTTCTTTCCCCCATCTGTGACTCTGATTGACGTATATATTGGTGTGTTTTGCTATTATTTGAAGTATTTCGGAGGAGAAATATAGACCCCATAGGCCCGCGGCATCTAAAGGGCTGATATTTGCTGGTATATTGACCCAACTGACGTTTGGAGGTATCTGAATAGGCTCAAATCGATCGCCTATATCAGTTATAGGACGCAGATTAGGACGATCAGTCCCTAGATCAGTTGAATCAGGTACTACGTCGCAGGAAGGCATTATTCAGAATAATAGGGGGCTTTGTTGACATTGTTTCTATTTACAAAAAATAACCTTTTTGACCTAGCCTTACCACATCTGGTTAGGGTGAACCTTAAAAATTAACCGAAGGGAATACTGTAGGCGCGTATTTGTCATCAGCTGGGTGCGTCCCCATGTCCATTGGGCAATCGCCCGCACGCTAACCCGAACGGCGGAAGCCTAGTCCGCAATATAAAACACCTCCATTTCTAGGGG